>WNGN01000097.1_pt1 | contig 46812 bp, 51 predicted proteins | sample 5400561 | NCBI WGS metagenome assembly WNGN01 (sample SAMN13153379, study PRJNA577476) | soil metagenome | isolation source: 115 cm soil or saprolite under Garry oak tree replicate 2 | place: USA:California | collected 2016-06-15 | reverse complement strand
TCGTCGTCACGGGGGAGGTTCCGAGCCCGCTCGCGCCCCCGTCCGGCTGCCGCTTCCACCCGCGCTGCCCGCACGCGATGGCTCGCTGCGTGAGCGAGGAGCCCGCGCTCCTCCCCGAGACGGGGCGCCTCGTCGCCTGCCACCTCTACACGGGCGTCAGGGTCTACGCCGGCCGCTGAGGAGCGCCGAGCAGCCGGTCGAGCGACTTCTCCAGGCAGCGCTTGATCTCGTCGCGACAGGCGCGGTACACGTCCTCGCCTTGGCCGACGGGGTCCGCGATGTCACCGTCCTCGCCGACGAACTCCTTGAGCGTGAAGACCGGCCGCCCATCCGCCTCGGCGAGGGCGGCCAGCTCGAGCTTCTGCCGCGCGGTCATCGTCAGGATGAGGTCGGCGGAGGCGACGAGGTCCGGGTGCTGGCGGAGGTCGGTGGAGAGGATCGCGGTCTCCGAGAGTTCGATCCCCTCCTCGCGGAGGACGAGGCGCGCGTCGAGCGACGGGATCATGCCGTCGCGCGCGGTTCGGCCGACGCCTCCCGACCGGACCCGGATGGGCGGGTCCCCATTCCGCTCCGCGAGCAGGCGTTCGAGGATGGCCTGGGCCATCACGCTCCGGCACGTGTTGGCGTGGCAGACGATGAGGACGGTCTTCACGGCTCCTCCCACGGCGACTGCCAGAACCGCACCCCGTCCCCCAGGTCCTTCCATTCGTCGAGCGGGCGCTCCTGGAGGCTCTTGCCGAAGAGCGTGCCCGGTGGCGGCCTGAGGCCTCGGCCGAGCGTCGCGGGAAAGAGCGCCGCGAGCGCGTCCGGCGTGAGGCGCCGGTCGGCCTCGAGCCGGCGGACCGCCCGGGGCTGGGCGAGCAGCGTGTAGCCGTAGCCGAAGGAGTGGAACACCTGCCCGGTGACGTGCTGGGCGGCGTCACTCGCCAGGAAGACGACGAGCGGCGCGACGTTGTCGGGGTCGCGCTCGGTTCCGGCCGCCAGCTCGCTCGGCCACTTGCCGGTCTGCTCGAAGACCTCGCGGCCGCGCGGCGTGGAGTCGATCATCCGCGTGGCGCCGCTCGGGAAAATCGCGTTCGCGGTCACGCCGTATTTGGCGAGCGCGTTGGCAGTGGACCACGTGAGGCCGAGGATCCCGGCCTTCGCCGCCGCGTAGTTGGGCTGGCCCGGTGCGCCGAGGGCGGAGACGGAGGACATGCCGATGATCCGCCCGCCGCGCTGCTCGCGCATCGCCACCGAGGCCGCGCGCGTGCAGTTGAACATGCCGTCGAGGTGGACCGCGATCACCGCGTCCCACTCGGCCTCGGTCAGGTTGAAGATCATCCGGTCGCGCAGGATGCCGGCGACGTGGACGAGGATGTCGATCCGGCCCCAGGCGCGGACCACCTGTTCGACCATCGCCGTCGCCCCGGCGAAGTCGGCGACCGAGCCGAAGTTCGGCGCCGCCGTGCCGCCGGCCTTGACGATCTCGTCCACCACCTGCGCGGCCGGGCGCGGGTCGCCCCCCTCGCCCGAGAGGCTCGCGCCGAGATCGTTGACGACGACCTTCGCCCCTGCCTTGGCGAGCGCGATCGCGATCCCACGGCCGATCCCCCGCCCCGCTCCCGTCACCAGCGCCGTCTTGCCGTCGAGCATGCCCATGGTCACTCCGGAAGAGGTCGGTAATACGGGTTGCCCGCCTTGGTCCACGCGCCGAGCATCTCGCGGAACTCGGGCCCCATCGGGTCGATCCCGCGCATCGGCATCGTGCCGCGGCGGATCGTGAAGTCGTGCGGGGCCAGCTCGCCGGCCCGCTCGAAGTGGCGCGCGGCGGCCTCGGCACGCCCGTGCTCGAAGAGCCACTGACCGAGGCCGAACTCCGCCCGCGCCTGTTGGTGCGCCTCGGTGGGCAGGGCCTGGAGCTCCCGCGTCCGCCCCTCGGAGAGCGGCGCCGCCTCGCCCCTCACCCACGCCCGGAGCGCCCCGAGGTGCTTCGCGGCCTCGAGCCCCGTGATGTGCTTGAAGGTATCGGTGCCGAAGGCGACATCGTTCGGTCGGACGATCCGGCCGCGCGCGTCGATCCAGACGATCGTCGGCACGTTGACCATGTTGTAGAGGTCGGCGACGACGTGTCGCGTGTCGATCAGTGACGGGTGGGCGGGCTTGGCCGCCTCGATCCAGGGGCGCGCGGCCTCGGGACTCTTGTCGAGCGCAACGGTGACGATCGTGAAGCCGAAGCCACGGAGCTCCTCGTGGGTCGCCTGCCACACGGGCAGGTCGAGACGGCACCCTCACCAGGACGCGTACGCCACCAGGAGCACCTTCTTCCCGCGGTGGTTCGAGAGCGTGTGAAGGCGTCCGTCGAGGTCGGGCAGCGTGAAGTCCGGCGCCTCGAGCGACGCGAGCGCTCGCGCGCGCACGCTCGCCGCCACGCCCAGGTACGCGGCGCGCTCGTCCGGGTCGATGGCGACGGGGCGCCCGGCTCCTTGCGCGTGCCTGGCGCGCTCGACGCCCTCGGCAGGGGCCACCTCGACCGCGCGGCCGTCGTCGATGACCGTGAATCCGAGCTCGGCCATGACCTTCCCTCCCTACGGGGCGCCCGGCGGGGCGCCCGCGCGGCTCAGTACGCGGGCAGCTTCCCAGCTTTCACGCCGGTCTTCCGCACGGCGGCGACCTCCTCGGCGGCCTTGGCGGCGAGGAAGCGGCTGTCGCTGGCGAGCGTGACGAACTGGTAGCCCGCGGCGATCATCCTCAAGGCGTAGGCGGCGGTCGCGTTGTGGATTCCCGCGACCACGCCGTGCCGCTTGCAGGCCTCCGCGATCATCTGCTGCGCCTCCACGACCGGCGGGTCGGTTTGATCGAGGCGCGGCTTGCACCCGAGGGCGAGCGAGAGGTCCGCGGGGCCCACGTAGATTGCGGCGACTCCCGGCACACTGAGAATCGCGTCCAGATTCTTCAGCGCCTCCGCGGTCTCGATCATCGGCATGACGACGATGTCGTCGTCGGCGCGATCGCCGTAGTCGCTTCCGGCGTAGAGCGACGCGCGCACGGGGCCAAAGCTCCGGTAGCCGCGCGGCGGATACTTGCACGCGGCGACGAGCGCCTCGGCCTGGGCGCGCGTCGAGATCATCGGGCAGATGACGCCGTAGACGCCCGCGTCGAGGATCTTCATGAGTCGCGCCGGATCGTTCCAGGGTACCCGGGCGAGCGGGATCACCGGCGTGGTCGAGACCGCCTGGAGCATCGTGACGGCGACCTGGTAGTCGACGACACCGTGCTGCATGTCCACGGTGAGGGAGTCGAATCCCTGGTGGGCCATGACCTCGGCGGAGAATGCGCTCGGGATCGACAGCCACCCGTTCACGACCGCCTCGCCCCGCGCCCAGATCGTCCTCAGCGTGTTCTCTCTCACGTCACCCTCCTCCCGGTCAGGCGCCGAGCTCGGGGCGGCAGACCGCCCGGAAGTTGCACCAGCGACAAATCCGAAGGTCCTCGGTCTTCTCGAAGTCGGCGATGGCCGCGACGTTCGCCGCCGGATCCGCGAGATAGGCCTTCATCGACCGGATCGAGAGGCGGAGCTGCTCGCGAATCGCCTCGAGCCGCTCGTCGCTCCAGTGGATCCGCGTCACCTCCGGCTCGCGCAGGTTCGCCTCGAAGAGATCCACGCGCGCCGGCTCAACGCCGAGGACATCGTGAGCGTAGAGCGCGTAGCAGCCGAGCTGGAAGGCCGCGCCGTTTGGGGAGGTACCGCCCGTCTTCCAGTCCACGAGCGCCAGGCGCCCCTGCCCCGTCCAGAAACCGAAGTCGGGCGCGACCCACACCGCCGTGCTCTCGAAGTCGAAGACCTTCGACCAGTGCTCGATCGACCAGTGCTCGGGCGTCGTCTTGCGGATTTCGGCGAGCAGCGGCAGGCGGAAGAAGTTCCGGAGACAGGCGGCGACGTTGCGGCTGAGCGCCTGCCACGCCTCGGGCGCCAGCTCGACCCGGTACTCGTGCTCGAAGAGCGCCGTCGATTTTGGATTTTCGTGGTAGCGGCCCGCCTTGGAGGAGCGCCACTCGCCCCGCATCCGCTCGATCACGTCGGCGATGAAGGGCTCGACGGGAATGTCGCGGCCGTGGGCGAAGGCGTGGAGGGCCATCTCGATCGCATCGTGCACGGCGCGCCCGGCCCACTGCTGCCGCGACGCGAGCTGCTTCAGGATGTAGAGGCGACGCACCTCCTGGGGCGCCGCGGCGTCCCAGCCTCCCCAGGCCCCATAATAATGGTAGAAGTATTTGCGCTTGCACTCCTGGAAGGCGTTGTCGCGGCTCCGCGACCAGGAGAACTCGTTGGTGAGCTCCGCCATTTCGCCGGCATTGTCGCACGACCTGGGGCGCCGCGCCGCGCTTGACGCTCCTCGCGCCCGCTGCTACGTTGGGCTCGTGGCGAAAAAGTCCTTCACGGTCGAGTGCCCCGCTTGCCGGGCCAAGCTCACGCTGGACCCCGAGCTCCGGGCCGTGATCGCGCACGAGCCGCCGCCTCCGACACGGACGGTCGAAGATCTCGGGGCGGCGCTCGACAAGCTGCGCTCGCGCTCCGCTCAGATCGAGGAGCGCTTCCGCCAGGGCGTCGAGGCGGAAGGGAAGAAGGGCAAGCTCCTCGACCGCAAGTTCCAGGAGGGCCTGAAGAAGGCGAAGGACTCGCCCGACCCGCCGAAGCGTCCGTTCGACTACGAGTAGATGGCCGACGACCTGCTGGGCGACCTCCTGCGGCAGGTCAGCCGGAGCTTCTATCTCTCGCTCGCGATCCTCCCCCGCCCGCTTCGCGAGCCGATCGGCCTCGCGTACCTGCTCGCGCGCGCGGCCGACACCGTCGCCGACACGCGCCTGATCGTGCGGGAGGAGCGCGTGCGGCATGTCGAGACGCTCCGGCGCGCGTCTGGCGGCGCCGCCGCCGACGTCGCCGCAGTGGCGCGCGCGTGCGCGCCACGCCAGGCCCACGCCGCCGAACGGCGGCTCCTCGAGCACGTCGACGAGGCGCTCGCGCGCCTCGAAGCGCTCCCGGCCGCGGATCGCGCAGAAGTTCGGGCCGTCGTCGCCACGCTCACGACTGGCATGGTCTTCGATCTCACGCGCTTCCCCGGCGAGGACGCCGCGAGCCTGACCGCGCTCGACACGCTCGACGAGCTCGATCGTTACACGTATCTCGTCGCCGGCTGTGTCGGCCCCTTCTGGACGGCGCTGCACGTCGCCCACCGCCCACGGCTCCGGCACTGGGACCTCCGCGACATGAGCGAGAAGGGCGTGAGCTTCGGCAAGGCGCTCCAGATGACCAACGTGCTCCGCGACGTCCCGAGCGATCTCCGAAACGGCCGCTGCTACCTGCCCGCGGCCGAGCTGGCGGCGCTGGGCCTCGTTCCGAAGGACCTCCTCGAGCCCGGGGCCGCCGCGCGCGTGCGCCCACTCTACCGGCGCCTCCTCGCGACCACGCTCGACCACTATGATGTCGCGTGGCGCTACACGCTGGCGATCCCGCGTCTCGAGTGGCGGATGCGGCTCGCGTGCGCGTGGCCCCTCTTGATCGGCCTCGCGACGCTCGTCGCGCTCGCCGCGAGACCCGATCCCCTGGCGGCCACGATCCCGATCAAGATCCCTCGGCGTGCCGTGCGCGCGCTCCTCGCCCGCTCGGTGCTCACCGTCTGGTCCGACGCCGCGCTCGCCGCCGACGCCGCACGCCTCAGGGGGCGCATCGCCCTCTAACTTCTCTCTTGCGCAGGCAGGGGTACGGGCGGCAGGGTAGGGCAGGCGATCCAACCTTGCCCCACATGGAGGAGACGATGGAACGCACGTACGGTGAGCCCCAGCCCTGGATGCCCACGTCCGCTCCCCCCCCGTCCCCGATGCCGCCGATGGCGCCATCCGGGCCCAGGATGCCCGCGGCCCCGAGGCCAGCCGGGGAGGTAGCCAAGCCCAAGGCGAAGGCGGAGCCCAAACGCAAGGCGAAGAAGAGGGCGCCCGCGCGGCCGAAGGCCAAGGGCAAGGCGAAGGCGAAGAGCGCGAAGGCGCGGCGGCGTCGCTAGTCGCCGAGGGTCAGACCCAGGAGGGCTGTCGGATCCACCCGCGCGGCGCCGACCTGGGCCCCGAAGTGCAGGTGGGGCCCGGTCGCCCGACCGCTGGCCCCCACGCCCCCGATCGTCTGGCCGCGCTCGACGCGCTCGCCCTCGCTGACCGCCACCGAGTCGAGGTGGAAGTAGAGGGTGTATAGGCCGAGGCCGTGGTCGAGTACGACCAGGCGGCCGGGGAAGAAGAACTCGCCGACGAGGGCCGCGCGGCCCGTGTTGGCCGCGACGACCGGGGTGCCGAGAGGCGCAGAGTAGTCGATGCCCCCGTGCGGCGAGCGCGGGCTGCCGTTGATGATCCGGCGGGCGCCGAAGCCTGTGCCGGGCTCCGTTCCCGCGACGGGGCGCGTGAACCGGCCGCGCCAGAGGCGTTCGGCGGTGATGGCTTTGAACAACGTCGTGAGCCGCTGCGCCTCGGCCAGCGCGCGCCGTTCAGCCTCGGGGTCGAGGTCCACCACCGCGCGTGGGAGCGTGAGGTGCTCGACGGGGAACCGGCGCGGCTCGAACCTGACCGCGCCCCGCGCCGTCCGCGGCTCCCGGCCGCGCTCGACGACGGCGATCCTCCACGGACGAACGCCGGGTTTGGCCTCGAGGTCGATCCCCACGAGCGCGGCCTGACCGCCGGCATAGGGGAAGAAGGTCAGCGAGCGCCCATCGACGGAACCCTCGACCGTCGCGGCCTCGGGCACGTTCCTGACGTGGAGCCAGGCGACGTCGCCGACGCGCGGACGCGCCGGGTGCCAGGCGACGTCGGCCGTCTCCGCCGCGCGCGCAGTGCCTCCAACCAGCGTGATAACGAGAGTCCAGCCAGCGAGGATACCTGCGCGGGCGACCCGGCTCACTCCGGCCGTTGCTGCCGCAGGAACTGCTCGATCTCGGCGACGAGCTCGGCGGCGGGCGGCAGGTCGCTCCCCTGGCGCGGCTCCGCGGCCGGCTCTTCCGCGTCGCTCGACTCGAGCTTCTTGATGTAGCTCGCAATCTTGGCGTTCTGCCGGACGATCTCGGTCAGATTCCGGTCGAACTGCTTCACCGCGTCTTCGAGGTCGGTGAGGTCGAGCGTGGCGCCGAGCAGCGGGAGCACGCGCCGCACGAGCGCGAGCGTCGCCTTGGGATTCTCGATCCCCGAGATGTAGTGGGGCACGTTCGCCCAGAGACTCGCCGTCGTGAACCCCTGCTCGCGGCAGATCGTGTTCAGCACACCGACGATGCCAGTGGGTCCCTCGTACTTGGTCGGCCGGACACCGAGCCGAGCGGCCAGCTCGGCATCGGTGGCGCCGCCGACCAGGCGGACCGGGCGCGTGTGGGGCACCTCGGCGAGGAGCGCGCCGAGCGTCAGCACCAGCGTCACCTCGCACCGGCGCGCGAGATCGAGCGCGTTCGCGCAGTAGGTTTTCCACTTGAGGTGCGGCTCGGCTGCGACGCCGACGACGAGGTCGCGCGCGAGCTCAGGCGACTGGGCGATCGAGAACTCGGTCGTGGGCCAGATGATCTCCCGCTCCGTCTCGGAACCCGCCTTGAAGCGGACGTATGGACGGGAGAGGCCGAAGTGATAGAACTCCTCGGGATCGATCTCGGCGAACTTCGTGGCGCGGAAGGCGGTGGCCAGGTAGCGCGCGGCGGTCGTCGCGGCCTCGGCCGCGTCGTTCCAGCCGCTGAACGCCATGACGAGGATGGGCCGCCGCAGGCCGGCGGGCAACGCGTGGATCGTGAGCATGGCGAATCTCCTCGACGAACTCACCGGTGAGTCTAGCACGAACCCAGAATTGACCAGGCGCCGCGACGCCAGTAGCATAGCGGTATCTGGACGCTGAGGAGGCTGACACATGCGAGGCACGGGTGGGCGTCTGCCCCTGGCCGGGGCGGCGCTCCTGCTGATGGCTGGCTGCGCGACGAGTGAGGAGTGGACGACCTGGAAGGAGAACCCCGCCCACTTCGCGTCCGGCGACCACTTCAAGTTCTCGATGAAGAACGCCCCGGGCTCAAGCCCGCGGGTGTCGCGGGAAGACCTGGAGGCGGCGCGTGCGCAGAACTGGTGGGGTCGGCCCATCACGGTGAGGCAGGAAGAGCTTCTTGAGCGCTAGGCTGCTCACCGCAGCCCTGGCGCTCAGTCTCATGATCGTGGGGGGTGCTCTCGCAGCGCCCTCCGAGGACCGGATCCTGCCGGTCGACCAGTACACGTCGCAGAAGGCACGCACGCTCGCGCAGAAGTACGCGCCCGCCCTCCGCGCCCTCAACGCGGGGATCTATCACTGCCTACCCTGGCTGGACGTCCCCAAGCAGTCGATCGGCTTCTTCCGGCCAAAGCACCTCGCCCAGCCGCAGGACTACCGCTACCTCTCGCTCCGGATCTACATCGAGCAGGAAACGTCGCCGCAGTTCGCCGCTCTCGGCCTCAAGGAGCGCGCCTCAGCGATGTTCTCGCGCTACGTCGGGGCCATGCTGCGGCGCATGACGGAGCGGGCGGAGCTGGTCACCGAGCCGCTCCTCGACGGCTTCTCCGTGATCCTCGGCTGGGTCAAGCCCACGAGCCAGCCCGGGGAGCGGCCGGTGCACGAGACGATCGCGGTCTTCGCGGACCGGCCGACCATCGCCGACTACGTCGCGGGACGCGCGAGCATCCGCGACCTCGCGGGGCGCGCGGTGGTGCTCGGCTACGACGGCGAGACGCCGCTCGGGCGGCTCAAGATCCAGGCGTGGGAGGACAACTTCCTCAAGACCTTCCAGATCGCCAACTACAAACCCGAGCCGGGCGTTACCTGCCGCTGACCCAGCGCCGCAGGAGCCGCCGCAGCCCGGGAAACGCGATCTCACGATACGGTATCGCCCGCCGTCGGAACCAACGCGCTTCGCTCACGTCGTCCCCCGGCCTGAGGCGACCGGGCCCCGGCATCACCCGGTACACGAGCGTGAGCAGCGGGAACCCTTTCGGCCCGTAGCGGTCGAGGGCGAAATCGACGAACCGGGCCTGCCGCGCCCTCATCCCCAGCTCCTCCCGCAGCTCTCGACGTAAGCACGCCTCGGGGTGCTCCCCCGCCTCGAGGAATCCGCCGGGCAGGTCCCAGGTCGCCGCGTAGGGCGGCCGCGCTCGGCGCGTCAAGAGGAGGCGCCCGCCCCGCGTGACGAGCGCCACGGCCGCCGGCACTGGGTTGCCGTAGAAGGTCCAGCCACATCGTGGGCAGCGCCGCCGCGTGCGGCCCTCCTCGCGCACGGCCACGAGCCGGCTCCCGCACTGGATGCAGAACTTCGGGGCCGAGGTCACCGCCGTCGGCTTGAGGGTTCGGCCACGGCCATCACGACGCGGGCGCTGCGATCGCCGCCCGGATCTTCTCGGCAACGGCGGTGAGCGCGCGGGCGGCGGCGCTCTCCGGTGCCCGCGCCACGAAGGGCTCGCCGCGATCCGCCGCAGCGGCGAGCGCGGGGTCGAAGGGCACGCGGCCGAGGAACGGGATGCCGGCGTCGCGGGCGAGAAGGGCGGCGTCGGGGCCGGGAAAGAGCCCGGTCATGTTCTCGACGAGGCCGAGGACGGGGGCTTTGACCTGGCTCGCCACCGTGATGGACTTCCTCACGACGAGGTGCGAGACGTCCGACGGGATCGTGACGACGACAGTCCCCGTCAGCCGCTCCACCAGCGACGCGATGGTGACGAGCCGGTCGGTGCCCGGCGGCAGGTCGAGCAGCAGCGCGTCGAGCTCGCCCCAGTTCGTGTCCGCGAGGAACTCGCGGAGCGCGCTCGCCTCCATCGAGCCGCGCCAGGTATGAGCCTCGGCCTGGGTCTCCGCGTCCCACGTGAGCGGCGCCGAGTCCGACGGCAGCAGCAGGTCCATCGACATCACCTTGACGCCGAGCGACGTCCGGGGCGGCTCGACGCCGCCCGATGCGAAGACGAGGCGCTGGCCGCGCACGCCGAGCATCTTCGCCATCGTGGGCCCGTTGAGATCCGCGTCGAGGACGCCGACCCGGAAGCCACCGAGCGCCAGGCAGCAAGCCAGGTTCGCGGTCAGCGACGACTTGCCGACTCCGCCCTTGCCCGAGACGATCGCGACGACGGCGTGGACGGCGGCCAGGCGCTCGCTGAGCCTGGCCTGCTGAGCCTCGACCTGGCCGACGATGTTCGAGCCGCCGTCGCCCGCGATGTCCTTGTACTTTTTCATGCGGCGCCTTCGGCGGCGTTGGTCACCGCTCGCCTCGCGTCGCGGCGGCGATTGGGCTCGCCCGACTCACCTATCATCGCTCGCCTCGCGCCGCTACGTCGACTCGGCTCGCACGACTCACCTATCATCGCTCGCCTCGCGCCGCGGCGGCGCTCGGCTCGCACATCCACGCGGCGCGCGCCAGCATGGCGGCGGTCACCGCGGCGACGAGCGCCATCGGCCAGGCGCCGGCCGGGCTCGGTGGCACCCCGCCGCCGAAGCCCGGCATGCGCATCGACTCGGCGCCCACGAGCGCCAGGCGCGCGACGTACACGGCCCGGACCGCGACGAGCACCGCGAGGATCCGCGTGAGGTCGCGCCGGGAGAGCACCCAGCGCTCGAACCACCGGCGCGGGCGGTAGAGGAGCCACGGGACGCCCACGGCGATCAGCGCGCCCGCGCCGAACCAGAACAGCGGCGCGCCACGCACCGGGAAGACCGCGAGTTGGAGATAGAGGGCGGTGAACCAGTACACGATGCCGTACCCGAGGTACGTCCACGCGGCCTGCCGGAATCGCGACTCGCCCGCGGTCACGAGCCCGACGGCCGGAAGCGACCGCCCCACGTCCTTCTGACCTCGGCCAGCAGCTCCCGGGTCACGACAGTGTCGCCGCGTCCCCGCGCGTACGCCTCGACCGCCTTGACCACCATCCCGCGGGCGAAGGACGGGATCGCCCGGAGCCGCTCGCGCGCGGCCTCGTCCCACACGAGCTCGCAGGCCACCGGCAATCCGAACGTCAGCGTCGCCGGCAGCTCGACGACCGCACCGCCGTGGGCGCCAGGCTGGTAACCGCACGCGGGATCCTCGGCGAGGTAGTCGCCGTATGTCGCGTAGGCGCGGCATCGGCAGCCGCCGCAGATTTTCGAGAACTCGCACGCCCCGCAACGCCCGCCGAGCTTCGGGTCGCGCAGGGCGTCGAAGACCCGTGCCCCGCGCCAGAGCTCGGCGAAGCTCGCAGCCCTGAGGTTCCCCGCCGACACCGGCATGTAGGGGCACGGCGTCACGTCGCCCTCGGGCGTGATGCGACAGTAGTGCTTGCCCGCGGGACACGAGCCGTGGGCGTAGTTCTGGAGCAGCGGCGACGACGGGTCCAGCTCCCACAGGATCCGTCGGAAGTGCGGGGCGCACTTGGCGCGGATGAGGAGCCCGTCCGCGCGACCCACCGGCGTCGACCACGGATCCTCGAACTTTTCAGTCGCCGCGTGACCAACCGCCTGAACCCTCGCCAGGTACGTCAGGATCTCCTCGTAGGCGGCGGCGTCGATGTCGGTGAGGTCCTTCCCCCGCCCCGTCCGGACGAGGAAGAAGAAGTTCAAGACCTTCGCCCCGAGCGCCTTCGCGAGGTCGATCATCGCGGGAACCTCGCCGACGTTCCAGTCGGTCACCGACATGTGCAGGGAGAAGTCGAGGGCCGCGTCGCTCAGCACCCGCGCGGCGCGCACGGCGCCGTCCCAGGCGCCCGGGAGGTGGCGGAACGTGTCGTGCTTGACGCGGTCGGTGGAGTCGAGGCTGATCGACGCGCCGAGGACGCCGTGCGCGCGCATGAGCTTCGCCTCGCGCTCGCGCAGCAGCACGCCGTTGGTGCCGAGCACCGTGGTGAAGCGCCGCTCGGCGGCGTAGGCGGCGAGGTCCCAGATGTCGCGCCGCAGGAGGGGCTCACCGCCGGTGAGGATCAGGAACACGTTCGGGTTGATCTGGGCGATCTCGTCCATCACGCGCCGGCACTCGGCGGTGGTGAGCTCGCCCCGCGTGTCGGCGCCCCCGAACGCCGACATGTAGCAGTGCGCGCACTCGAGGTTGCACCGCTGCGTCACGTTCCACGACACGCTGTACGCCGTGTACAGCGTGCGGCTGGGGGTGTGGGGGGCCCCGCCAGAATGATCGCGGGGCGCGGGGGCGGGAGGGAAGGCTCCGAAATCCGTTGTAGTCAGGGTTGACCTCACACAGCGTCGCTGACGGGTCGTAACGCGCCTTGCCGCAGTCGGATTTCGGAGCCTCCCCTCACGCCCCCGCGCTTACCGCGGCTTCTTGTTCGAGACGTATCCCGCGATCACCTCGTTCATGGTCTCGCGCGCATGGCCAATGCCTTCTTCGCAGACCGCGACGTCGATCGCGGTCACGCCCTTGTCGGTCGCGACGCGCTCGACCTCCTCGCGCGTCATGTCGCGCATGAACCCGGCGGGCACGCGGTTGAGCCGCGCGGTCGCCTCCTCGGTCCAGACGAAGCCGTTGCCGCTCCCCCCCGTCGCGGGCGCCTGGGCGGGCTCGAACCTGGTCCTGGCGAGGAGCGTGTCCCAGCCGGCCCCGAGCTTCTCGCGGCCCACGGTCTCCTCGATCATCGGGAGTGCCCACTGGCAGGTGATGACGGGGATCTTCCGCGAGCGCGCGTACTTCTCGATCCGCGCCTTGGCGCGCCGGCGCAGATAGGCGTCCGTCACCTCGCGGAGCGCGTCGCGCGCGTCGGCCGACCACTTCACCCGCACGCCCGGCATCGGCTCCTCCTCCGCGATGCCGCCCTCCTGGGTGGCGATCGCCTCGACCACCTCCCGGGAGATCACCTGGAACTTGTCGGCGGACGCACGGCACACGGGGCACGTGACGACGGGGTGCGGGCCCCTGACCGTGTAGCCGCACACCGAGCAGATCGCCGTCGCGGCCTGCCGCTCGGCGCGGAGCTTCGCGACGGCGAGGTCCTCCGCCAGGATCTGCATCTTCTCGGCCATCCGTGTCGGCATGAAGATCGCCATCGCCTCGTCGATGACCTTGTTGGTGATGACCGTGTGGCCCTGCTCGATCGCGTACCGGAGCAGCGCCGTGCGGGCCACGCCCTTCACCTGAGGCGGCACGCGCTCCATCCGCGCCTCCGCCTCTTCGGTCCAGGCAATGATCTCCTCCGCCTTGACGTCGAGCGGCGGATAGAACTTGCCGCCCGTCAGGAGGACGTTGCAGGGCGCCAGCCGCAGGAGGTTCTCGGTGTTGGAGCCGAGGTCCACCTCGGTCTCGTCCGAGTGGACGCCGATGCGCCCCAGCACCAGGAGCCAGGGCGCCTCCTTACGGGCGAACGTGAGCATTTGCTCGAAGCACTTCCCATCGAGAAGGGTGAGCGCGAGATCGACGCCATCTTCGGCGGCGAGCTTCCGGCCAATCTCCAGATGCGACTGATAGATCTTGGCCAACCCGGTATCGATGATCTCCTCGTGCAGTTGCTCCTGCTCTTTGAAGCGAAAGATTTTCGAGGCTTTCTCATTCAGCACGCCGACGATCCCGTTGAACATGGCGTAGTGGAGGTACGGGTCGTAGACCGCGACCGCCCGGAGCGGGCGGCCGAGCGCCTTGGCGAGGAAGATGCCCAGCTTCAATCCGTGGAAGGACTGGGGAGAGCCGTCGAGGCCCACGACGATCGCGCCCTGCGAACCCGAGAGTCGGTCGGCGTTGCGGACGACCAGCGTGTCCTTCGGAACCCTGCGGACGAAGCGCTCGGTGACGGAGCCGAGCTGGCTGTCCTTCACGGCGCCCATGCCGAGGGCGCCCATGACGACCAGGTCATAGTCGGAGGCGAGGCAGTCCTCGACGAGCACCTTGTAGTGCTTGCCGTCGACCATCTTGCGCTCGAAGGCGAGCCCCGCGGCCTCGGCGCGCCGGGCGATCACGTCGAGGTAGGAATCGGAGATGAGCTGCAGGCCCATGGCGATCAGCGAGTCGTGGATCTTCCGCTGGCGCTCGAGCTCGTGCTCGTCCTTGTACTCATCCGGCAGCGTGTACTCCATCTGCTTGAACCGGTAGTCGTGGAGCCCCGCCGCGTACACGTGGATGCCGGTCAGCCTGGCGCCGCACGCCCGACCCAACTCGACGGCCAGGTCGATCGCCCGGTTCGAATAGTCGGAGTTGTCCACCGGAACGCAGATGTGCTTGAACATGGGCCCTCCCTATCTCAACTCGAACTCGACCGTCGCCACCGCCCGGGGCGCGATCGTCACCTCTTTCGTGATCGTCCGCGGCTCGTCGTACACCGGCCGGCCATCCTTGTCGGCGCCCTTGGGCCGGAAGCCCGCGTGCCACATCGTGACCTTGTAGGTCCCCGGTGGGACGTCCGTGATCCGAAAGGCCCCGCGCTCGTCCGTGACCGCGACGTAGGGGCTGTCGTGGACCAGGATCCAGGCGGACATGTGCGTGTGGGCGTCGCACAGGACGTGCACGACCCCGGGCTTCGAGAGCCGCCTGGTGATGTCGATCACCTGGCCCTTGTTGGGCAGGGCCAGGTTGAAGACCGTCGTGCGGCCGAGGAATCCGTGAGTGTTGTGGAGGACCGTGTCGGAGTTCTTCACGTGGGCACGGTCGCCTCGGCTCAGCGCGGTGACGTGGGCGATGAAGAGGCACTTGCGGTTGTCGAGGATCACGTCGCCGCCGCCCGCTTTGCCCCGCGTGACGCCCTCGATCAGCACGACGCCACCCTTCACGCCGTGGTCGGGGCCGAGCACGAGCGCCTCGGACGGGTGCGTCTCGCCGCAGACGTCCCGGTTCTTGTTGACCGGGATCGGGTCGAGCTTCGGCGGCGTGCCGACGAACCTCAGGGTCCCGGCCACGGCGCCGCCGTCCGCCACAGTCACGACCTCGTACGCCGCGCCGGGGCCCGGCGCGGTGAGCGCGAGCACCGCGAGGAGGACGAGCGCTAGGGCTCGGGGTTGACTGCGTACTCGAGCGCCAGCCAGAAGCTCCGGCTGTACCGGAAGAACCAGATCGGAAACACCACGACCACCGGGAGCCACAGGGCGAGCTGCGCCGCGGTCGAGAGCTCCGTGAACGCCCAGAGCAGGAAGTAGCCGCCGATCACGATGACCGTCGTCACCGCGTAGTTGACGTAGATCGCGCCGACGAAGTAGCCCTGGGCTCGCTCGAAGGTGAGACCGCAGGCCGAGCAGGCGGGCGCCATCCGGAAGGGCCCTCGGAACAGCGGGCTCCGGCCGCAGCGGGGACACACGAGGCGCGCCGCCCACCCGAAGGCACGCCGCGCGCGGACGACTCGACGCTCGGGCGCCATGGACCACCCGGGAATTCCTCGCCTGCGCCACTCAGTGCTTCGGGGGCGCGCTCACGGCGGCCTTCACGCCCACCGTGCGCTTCGCGACGGCGAGGCCGTCCGGGAGGAGCAGGAACACGAGGAGCGTCGCGATCATGAGCGGCGTGATCGCGACCAGGCCCAGCGTGCGCGTCTCGAAACGGAGGTGCATGAAGTACATCGCGACGAGCGCCGCCTTGCCGAGCGCGAGCGAGCACAGGAGGACGACGATCGTCACCTTCGGCAACGGCGCGTAGATCACCGCGATCTCGACCACGGTGAGGATCGCGAGGTACCAGAAGATCGCCATGTAGTTGGGGTGCTTGTGCTCTGCGGCCGCCATCGCCTCGGCCCCCCTCAGATGAGATACATGAAGGTGAACACCATGATCCAGACGAGGTCGACGAAGTGCCAGTAGAGCCCGGTGATCTCGACCGCGTTGTAACTCGCCTGGGGCTCGCGGCGGTTCGTGACGTACCGGATGATCGACAGGAGGTAGATCACGCCCCCGGTGACGTGCAGCCCGTGGAATCCGGTGACGAGGAAGAAGGATGTGCCGAAGAGCGAGGCGCCCCACGGATTGCCGTTGATGTGGAGCCCCTCGTGGATCAGCTTCGACCACTCGTAGGCCTGGAGGCTCACGAAGATCGCGCCGCCGAGTGCCGTGAGGAAGAGAAAGATCCGACACTTCGTCCGGTCGCCCTTCCCCAGCCACTCGAGCGCCTTGACCATCGTGACGCTCGAGCAGATCAAGAGGAAGGTCATCGCGGCGGTCAGGTTGATCCCGAGGACGTCGTATGGGCTCGGCCAGTCGGCGCTCGTGACCCGCATCCCGCCGTAGGACGCGAGCAGGACGCCGAAGCCGACGGCGTCGCCCGCCAGGAAAATCCACATGCCGAGCTTGCCCCAGCTCTCGGGTGTGAGCGGGGACTCGGCCGGCTCGACGGCCGAGTGAACGGAGGCTGACGGGCTCATATCGTCTCCTTGATCGTGTCAGGGGCGTCGCCCGCGGCGTCGCGCGCGACGAGGCGGGTCACGAACGCGCGCGGGTCGAATCGGGCACTCCGCGCGAGCACGATCACGATGGCGGCGCCGACCATGAACGGCGCCAGGATGAGGCTCAGGTACGGCCAGTTGAACGACCGGTCGCCGAAGGCGGACGCGACACACCACGTGCACGCTGCCGCGGGCCGGGGTACCACGAGCGCCAGCAGCGTGGCGGCCGACGCCCGGGCGAGCACGCGCGCCAGGCTCCCCGCCCGGCTCATAGCAGGTAGACCGCGACGTAGAGAATCGGCCACAGCCCGACCACGAAATGCCAGAACATCGCGCACGCCTGCACCGGCGCCGTCCGGCCGTGCCGGAAACGGCCCCGGGCGGCGAGCACGAGCGTCACCGAGAGCCAGACGAGGGCGCCGAAGACGTGCAGGGCATGAGCCCCGATCAGCGTGTAGAACGTGGCACCGTACGCGCCGGCCGAGACCGTCAGCCCGTAGCCGATCAGGCGTGCCCACTCATAGCCCTGGACCAGGAGGAAGAGCGCGCCGAGGCCAGCCGTGAGGACGAGCCGCTTCACCAGGACGACCTCTTCGCCGCGCGCGAGCGCCCGGAGGGCGCACACCATCGTGACGCTCGAGGCGAGCAGCACGAGCGTGTTGACGCCGGTGACGCCCACGGGGAGCCGCGGCTGGAACGGCGGCGGCCAGAGCGGCTGGCCGAGCCGTAGCACGAACAGCCCAGAGATGAGCGCGGCGAAGAACATGGACTCGCCGCCGATCAGGAAGAGGACGGCGAGCCTCAGGTTGTCGAGCGCCGGACGCCCCGGCGAGGGCTCGCGCTCCGGACCGTCGCCGCCGCCCGTGGGCGGGGGTGGTGGCAGCACGGGCCCGTTCGGCCGGTGCGTGACCGGACCGCGCTTGGGCGGCGACTCGAGCAGGCCCGACGTCACCAGCGGACCCCTACGAGGAACGAGGCGACCACGAGCGCTCCGATGATCGCGAGCAGGACCCACAGCGTCTGGCGGTTCTTCACGTCGGCTGTCATACCTTGTCGAACGCCAGGAGCGCCAGGAGGGCCGGCAGATAGAGGAGTGACGCGAACAGCACGCGGCGCGCCGCGACCGTCGAAGGTACCAGCGCCTGCCGGGCGCCCAGCGCGACGAACGCCGCGCCCAGGAGGAACGCGCCGACGAAGTAGACCGGACCCGCGATGCCGATCAGCGTCGGCAGGAGGCTCACCACGAGGAGCGCAAGGCACCCCGTCACGATCTGCCGCTCGGTGCTGCTCCCGTCGGCGTCTACGACCGGCAGCAGGCGGACACCGGCGCGGGCGTAGTCGTCGCGGTACAGCCGGGCGATCGCGAGCGTGTGCGGGAGTTGCCAGAGGAAGAGGATCCCGAAGAGGACCCACGCGCCGACGCCGAAGCCCTCGCGGGCCGCCACCCAGCCGGTCACGGGCGGGAGCGCGCCGGACACGGCGCCGACAAGCGTGCAGAGCGGCGTCCTGCGCTTGAGCGGCGTGTACGCGAACAGGTAAAGGGCGGCTGTCGCGAGAGTGATTGCGAGCGCGAGCTCGCCGACAAAGGCGCCAGTGTAGACGAGGCCCAGGACCGTGAGCGCGCTCCCGAACAGGAGCGCCTCGAGGGGCGCCAGCCGCCCGTCGGGCAGGGGTCGCGCGCGCGTGCGCTCCATGCGCGCGTCCACGTCACGCTCCCAATACTGGTTCAGCGCGAGGGCTCCGCCCGCGGCCAGGAGCGTGCCGACCAGGACGTGCAGCAGGCGCGCGTAGTCGGGCGCACCCGTGAGCCCGGCGTAATAGCCCACGGCCGTCGTGACGAGGATCATGAGGACGACCCGCGGCTTCGCGAGGGCGAGCAGGTCGGCGAGGACGCGGCGGCGATCACGTGCGATCGCGGTGCCGATGACCGACGTCGCGGGAGCCGCGAGATCGCCGTGGACGGTCGGCGGCGGCGTGATTGTAGCGGGGTCCGCGAGGCCGGCACACTCCGGGGGTGGCCTGATCCCGGCGCAACCTGGCTGCGTTCCTCCCCCGCCGTCCTGCCAGGAGACGTCCGCGCACGTTCCAGGCGCGCCGGACCTGTTCTCGTGACCCAGACGGCAAGCACCACCGTGGCGCCCAAGATGAGGCTCGCAACGAGGCGGTGGGCGACGGACAGAACGAGCATCGTCGTCTGCTCGCCGGGGATCCAGACGGACGAGAACCGCCCGAGGTAGCTTCCGACGCCGAGCAGGAGCTGGAGGGCGAGGAGCCCGAGCAGCACACTCGCCATTGGCGGCGCGTCGGCTCCGCTGCTCCGGCGGAGCCGCGCGGTCACGACCGGTACGACGGCGAAGACGGCCAGGGCGCCCGCCCAGTGGAGCACGAGCCAGCCCGCGTGGGTCACGAGCGCGCCGAGGACGATCTGGAGGTACACGACCACCGCGGCGGTGAGCGTCAGCGCGCGGAGCGACGGGCCCGGGTCGCGCAACGGGCGCTCGGCCGCGCGCGACGTGAGGAACGCGATCGCCGAGAGCAACCCGAAGAACGCCTGGGCCAGGCTCCCGTGGACGATCGCGAGCGTGTCCTCGAGGAGCACCACGCGGAGCCCGCCGAGCACGCCCTGGGCCACGACGGCCACGACGGCGGCCAGGCCGAGCCAGCGGAACCACCCGCCCGCGCCCCAGAGCGCGGCGGCGAGGCCGAGCGTCAAGAGCCCCACCGCGGCACCGATCAGCCGGTGGCTGTGCTCGTAGAAGATTCCCCCAACCATCTGGGACCACGGATAGAAAAAGAGGTTGTAGCCGAACGTGCTCGGCCAGTCCGGCACTGCCAGGGCCGCGCCCGTGTCCGTGACGAGCCCCCCGAAGAGGATCAGCACGAACGTCGCCGCCAGCGTGACGAGCGCCAACCGGTGCGCCACGGCCTCACCCGCTCAGTGGCGCCGCGCCCCCGCGGCGGTGACGGGCGGCGCGTTCTGCGGCAGCCAGTCGGCCTTGGACTCGGGCGAGCTGTACTCGTACGGCCCGCGGTGCACCGTCGGCAGCGTCGGCCCCCAGTTCAGGTGCGGCGGGGGCGACGGCGCGGTCCACTCGAGGGTGTTCGCGTTCCACGGGTTCAGCGGCGCCTTCTTCCCCGCGAAGAGCGACCAGAAGAAGTTGATGACGAAGGGGATCTGCCCCAGGCCGAGACAAAGCGCCGACACCGTGATGAAGACGTTCCAGGGCTGCTGGTGCTGGAGGAACTCGTACTGCATCGGGTTGTAGATGCGTCGCATCTGGCCGCCGACGCCGATGATGTGCATCGGGAAGAACGTGAGGTTGAAGAAGACGAACGTCGCCCAGAAATGGAGGTGCCCCAGGACCGGGTTCGTCATCCGGCCGAACATCTTCGGGAACCAGTAGTAGATCGCGGCGAACGCCCCGAAGATGGAGCCCCCGAAGACGACGTAGTGGATGTGCGCGACGATGAAGTACGTGTCCTGGATGTAGATGTCGACCGGCGTCGAGGCCATGAAGATGCCCGAGAGCCCGCCGATGACGAACATCGAGACGAACGCGAGCGCGTTGAGCATCGGCACGGTGAACTGGATCCGGGCGCCCCAGAGCGTGCCGAGCCAGTTGAAGGTCTTGATGGCCGACGGCACGGCGATGATCATCGTGGTCACGGTGAAGGCCATCCCGAGCGCCGGGCTCATGCCGCTCACGAACATGTGGTGGCCGTAGACGACCCACGACAGGAACGCGATGGAGATCATCGAGAAGGCCATGGCGTGGTAGCCGAAGATGGGCTTGCGGCAGAAGACCGGGAGGATCTCCGAGGCGATGCCCATCGCGGGCAGGATGAGGATATAGACCTCCGGGTGCCCGAAGTACCAGAAGAGGTGCTGCCAGAGGAGCGGCTCGCCGCCGCCCGACGGCTTGAACCAGCTCGTCCCGAGCGTGCGGTCGAAGAGCAGCATCGCGACGCCCGAGGTGAGGACCGGCAGCGCGAGCAAGAGCAGGATCGCCGTGATGAAGAGCGACCACACCACGAGCGGCATCCGGAAGAGCTTCATTCCCGGCGCCCGCATGTTGATGATCGTCGTGATGTAGTTGATCGCGCCCATCATGGACGACACGCCGAGGACGAAGAGGCTGATGCACCAGAGGTTCTGCCCCCAGTTCACCCCCGTGTACTCGGGCACCGCCGAGAGCGGCGCGTAGGAGGTCCACCCCGCGGCCGCGTGGCCCCCCGGCACGAAGAAGCCGGCGAGCATGAGCACGCCGGCGAGCGCGGCGACCGAGAACGACAGCATGTTCAGGAACGGGAACGCCATGTCGCGCGCGCCGATCATCAGCGGGATGCAGAAGTTCCCGAACGCGCCCGCCAGGATCGGCATGATCACGAAGAAGATCATGATCGTGGCGTGCATGGTGAACGCCATGTTGTACTGCGACGGCTCGAGGATCCCGCCCGTCTCCGTGAGGATCACGCCGAGCCCCGGCACCGCCGTCTCGGGCCAGGCGAGCTGCCAGCGGACCACGAGCGCCAGCAGGCCGCCGATGATCATCATGAACAACCCGAGGAACAGGAACTGCCGGGCGATCATCTTGTGGTCCGTGGAGAAGATGTAGGTGCGGACGAAGCCGAGCTCGTGGTGCCCGGCGTGCTGGACGTGCGCGTGCGTGGTCGCGCTGGTGGCGCTCATTTCTTGCCCTTCCCCTCTTTCTTGGGCTCCGCCGTTTTCTCTCCAGGCGTCGTCGCGGCGGGTGCCGCCTGCGCGGTCAGGTTCTCCGCCGCCCACTTCGCGTACTCGTCGGGCGTGTGCACGTAGATCCACCCGCGCATCCCCGAGTGACCGAACCCGCACAGCTCCGCGCAGGGTAGCTCGTACTTGCCCGGCTTCGTCACCTCGAACCACTGGACGATCTCGCGGCCCGGCACCACGTCTTGCTTCATGCGGAACTGCGGGACGAAGAAGCTGTGGATGACGTCCTGCGACCTCAAGTGCACCCGCACGACCCTGTTGACGGGCACGTGCATCTCGTCGAGGAAGACCTGGTCGGTCCCCGGGTACGTGACCTGCCAGTTGAACTGCTTCGCCGTCACGAAGACGTCGAAGTCGGTCGGGGGCACGTGCATCTTGATCCTGGACCACGCCGGCACGCTGAGGAACGTCAGGATGACGAGGATCACGGCCGGCACGATCGTCCACGCGATCTCGAGGGGCGTGCTGCCGTGCGTGTACCGCGCCGTTCGACCGGGTCGGTCTCGGTAGATCACGATGAACACCAGCATCGTGACGAACACGAGGACGAACGTCGCGCCGGTGACATAGTAGATGAGGTGAAACAGCCAGTCGATCTCCTGACCGTACGTCGAGACGTTCTCCGGGAGCCACCAGTCGAGCATGCTCGCGAGCCTCCTGGCCCTACTTCTTCATCTCGATACCGACCTTCGCTACCTGGCCCGCCTTGACCTCGACCTCCCTCGTCTGCTTGCCGAGCGTCTCGTGCCAGACCTCGATCGATTGCTTGCCCGCGGGCACGTTCTCGATCTTCGCCGTGCCGTTGGCGTCCGTCACGCCGAAGAACGGCGTCGGCAGCACCGCGACCCAGCCGAGCATCCAGCTGTGCACGTCGCAGGTGAGCTTGATGAACTCCGGCTTCTCGAGCTTCTCGGTCATCACCTTCTTGAACTTCGGCTGCGCCTTGTTGATCGACGGGTTCACGGTCGAGTACGTGTGGATGTTGTGCAGGATCCCGTCGGAGTTCTTGAGCTCGAGCTCGCCCGGCATCATCGCCGACACGTGCGGGACGAACTTGCAGCCGTGCTGGTCGACCGTCGCCTTCACCATCCTGGGCGCGCCCTTGGCGGTGGGGACGGAGACGACGGCGTTGGCGAGACCCTTGTTCGATCCGACCATGACCCTGTCGACCTCGGCCTCCGTCCCGCATTGCTGCGTGTCCTTGTTGATCTTGAGCTTCTCGACGACCGGGGCGCCGTTGTAGGTGACGGCGACCTCGACGGTGCCGCCCCCCTGGGCGTCGACGGGGCCGGGACGGTGGACGAACAGCGCGACGCCCGCCACGAGCGCCGCCGCCAGCAGGGCTCCGAGTGCTCTCCGCATTGCTCTTGCTCCTCCCCTCGCGAGGTTACGCGCGCCGGTTCGCGACGCGAACCACGAGTAGCAGCGCCGCGAACGTGAGGATCGCCACGACCGGAGGAACGACGAAACGACGGTTCGATTGGGGCTCCTCCAGCCGCAAATAGTACCACGACGTCAGGGACATCTTCGTCCCGGTCTCCCCGGCGCCGCCGTCCCACGCCTGGAACGCCACCGGCGTGAAGACCGCGGGCTGGAACGTGAGCCGGTCGGGGTGCTTCGACGCGAGCGGGCGCTTGATGACGAGCCGGTACTGGCCGTTCGCGTACACCGCCTTGGCGGTCGCCTCGCTGCCTGCGAGCGGCACGATCTTGGTCGGCCCGTTCGCCGTCGCCTCCGTCACGCTCTTGCCGTTCTGCCAGCGGAGGAGGTACACGCCGTCCGAGGCGTCGCCCATGAGGAAGTACGGGCGCTCGGGCCCCGGACGGGGCTGCGGTGGGAACTGTAGCGAGATCGCGTCGGCGTACGTCTTCTTCGCGGCGTCCTCGACCGACTGCGTCGGATCGTCCCACGTCAGGTGGAAGGCGATCTCCTTGTCATGATAGACGGCGCGGACCGAGACGAGGTCGATCGACGGGTTGAAGTTGCGCGGGTCGACGATCACCTGTCCCAGGAGCGCGATGTGGTTCGGCGCAATCGCCTTCCAGAACGCGGCGTCCGGGTCGTCCGGGATCGCGTCCGAGACGTTGGTGACGCTCACGAGCGTCGCATACGTGAGGGTCCTCGGGCCGAGCGACAGGATGTAATTGGCCAGGTGCCAGACGTCCTCGGGTTTCTCCACGCTGTCGATGAAGGAAGGCATGGGCGTGCCCACGACGCCGTTGGCAAGGCGCGTGGCGACGTCGACGGGCGCGCTGCCCCCGCGGAAGCGCCAGGGCATCGTCAGGTTGGCCGGGGCGATCGCGTTGCCCCAGTCGTCCTTCAACTCGGGGCGCGACGGGCCGTCGGCGCGACCGTCCGTGCCGTGGCACTTGTTGCACTCGATCGCCTCGTACATCTCCTTGCCGCGCCGGATCGACTCCGGCGAGGAGGCAACCTCCTTCGGCAGCTCGAGCTTCTTCGGCGCCTCCTTGAACGTGTCGGGCGCCAAGGTCTTGAGGTGCGCGACGAGGTTCCAGCGGTCCTTCTCGGGGAGCACCGCCCACGACGGCATCGAGGTGCCCGGCATGCCGTCGGTGATGACCCTGAAGAGGTCCCGGTCGGTGGGAACCTTGTTCGCGGTCGTGCGGATCTTGTAGACACCCGTGGTGAAGTCGCGGGGCTTGGGTACCAGGAGCTCGGCCGCGGGTCCCTTGCCGTCCCCCTTCTCGCCGTGACAGAGCGCGCACTTCCTCTCGTAGACGAGCTTGCCCGCCTGGGCATCCCCTGCCTGTGCGAACGCCGATCCGATGCCCGCGCCGACGAAGACGAGCACGATGAGCGTGACGAGCGCGAAGGGCCGCGCGGGGCTGGGCGACCCTGCGAGACCCGTGTAGTCAGGGTGACCGGAGTGGCCGACCGTCAAACTGGCCTCGCGCGTCGGAGCTAGCGTGGTCGAGCAGGGTTGCCCACCCCACGCGCCGCGACGATGGACGAGCGCGCGCATCAGTGCTCGGTCTCCCAGCGCCGCGGCGCTTGGCCGGTCGCGTCGTACAGGTACACGATGACCTGCCAGATCTGCTGCTCGTCGAGCCGGTCCTCCCACGGGGGCATCGCCGAGTTCCACGGCGTGGACTCCTTGGGCAGCCCGGGCCCGCCCTTGGCGATGCGCCAGAAGAGATAGGCCTCCTGGAGCATCGCGATCGTGCCCGGGTCCTGGAAGTTCGCCGGCGGCGGGTTGAACCCGTACGCGAAGTGCCCCTTGCCGTCCAGGTTGTCGCCGTGACAGTACACGCAGTTGCGGATATAGATCTCGCCCCCTGCGGCGATGTTCTTCTTGAGATTCGCCTGGTCCTTCCGCAGCGGGTTGTCGAGGCCCTGGATCGTGAGCTCCTTGCCGCGGAACTGGATGGCGGCCGGTGGCGCCGGGTGCACCGCCCGCAGCTCGGGCGGCGCCTGGGGCCGCGCGGCCGCCTGCGTGTAGGCGTAGTAGCCGAGGAGCAGCGGGACGACGACGAGGAGCGCGAGCCGGACGTGGCGCTTGTCGGGCTCCACGAGCGTCGACCGGATCGGGTGAACGAACTCGCGCCAGGAGTCGGAGTCGGCGGAGACGTAGATCAGCACCGCGAGCAGGACGATCGTCATGTAGAGCTGGACGACGCTCCACGGCGCGGGCGGGCGGATACCGAAGCGCAGGACGACGAAGGCGGCGATGAGGATCAGGACCGCCTGGACGAAGCGCGACCGGAGGAAGTTCATTTCAGGGTCAGGAGGAACGCCACGAGGTCGACGTACTCCTTCGCGGTGAGCGTTTGGCCGAATATCGGCGGCATGACGCCCTTCGGGTAGCCGGCGACCGTGCCACTGCCGACGGGGTCGAGGATCTTCTTCATGATGTACTCGGGCGTCTGGATCTTGGCGATGTGTGAGAGGTCGGGCCCGACCGGCGACGCGCCGACCTTGCCTGCCTTATGACAGGCGATGCAGCCGGCTTTGCCGGCGAAGATCGCCTCGCCCGCCTTCGGGTCGCCCGGCAGCTTCACCTCGGCGGCCGCGCCCCCGCCCGCCGCGGCGGCGCCCACGGTCGGCGGAATGTCGTTCAGCGTGACGTCCACCGTCCCGCCGAGCGACTCGAGGAACGCCGTGAGTGCCCAAACCTCCGAGCGGTTGAGGCCGATCGGCGGCTTGTCCACCTGGGGCATGATGTTCGGGTAGCCCTCGACGACATAGGCACCGGGCTGGAGGAGCGACTCGAGGATGTACTGCTTGGCGCTCATGCCGGGCTTGGTCTTGCCCGCGCGCGCGCCGATCCCGGCCAGGTCGGGCGCGCGGGTGCCCTTCTGGCCGATCCGGTGGCAGATCTCGCAGCTGCCCTTGGTGTGGAAGATCTCCTCGCCGGCCTTCACGAGCTGCGCCGGCGTGACGTTGCCGCCCTCGAGCGAGAGCTCTTGCGGCGGCTTGGATTCGATCTGCGGGATGGAATTCGCGAAGTACGTGTAGCCGCCCATCACGATCAGGGCAAACACGCCGACCCTGACGCCGACCGGGACCCGCATTTATCGGCGGGGGTTGCTTCCGCCCGCGAGGACCGGCGCGGCGGCGTGGGCGTGGCCGGCCGCCTGGCCCCTCTCGCCCAGGCCGCCGAGCCAGAAGATGAACGTGACCAGCGCGAAGAACACGATCGTCACGATCGTGATGACGTTGGCGGCATACCCGAGCGCCGGGGTGACGGCGTCCACCGAGTTGTCGCGCATGACCCCGTAGACGTGCCAGTGCTGGCGGATCCCCGAGCGGGCGAAGCCCATCAGGCCCATGAGCCAGGTGAACGTCACCGCGAGGAGGATGAGCACGTACTGCGAGCGCGGCGCGATCGTCCCCCAGCGGATGGCCCCCGTCGAGCGCGCGCCCCGGAACATCGGGATGTCGATCGCCATGACGACGACGATCGCGCCCAGGACCGCCTCCACCTGATACACGGAATAACCGATCCGGACGATGGACTCCACGAAGTAGCCTTTGACACCGTAGTACGTCACGATGGCGGCGGCGATCCCCATGGCCGCCCACTGGACCGCCATGCCGGTCCCGGCCCACGATCGCGTGGAGACGCGGTTGGCGCGACGGTAGAGGACGTACGAGAGGAACGTCGTCAGGATCATCAGGTTGACCACGGTGTTCTTCGCCGACATGACGCCGAAGACGCCGATCACCGGGTGGTGGGTGCCGCCCATGGCCCGCACCTCGTCCATCGTCACCACCAGCGTCCGCGGCGTGGCCCAGATGAGGAAGCCGAGCGTGAGGATGATGAGCATCGGAGGCACGTACTTGCGGTAGCGCTCGGAACCCGGGATGCGCTCCATCCCGAGCCAGAGGTAGTAGTTCGAGCCGAGGAAGAGGATGCCGATCAGGATGGCCTGGATGATCCAGAGCCACGACATGAAGCCGCCCATCATCGTGATGCCCATGGTCTGGTTGAACGCGTAGACCTCGCGCCCGAGGTAGTAGCCGGCGAACGGGAGCACGATGAACGCCGAGAGAGCCACGAAGTTGCCGACGTACCCCATCCAGTCGTAGCGCGCGCGCTCCTCGTCGGACGTGGCGCCGAGGAAGCGGAACGCGGCGTACGCGGCGGCGATCGTCCCGCCGAAGACGATATTCGCGATCAGCCGGTGGATGTTGATGGGCATCCAGGTGTAGTTGTTGATCGCGGCCCAGACCGATCCCTTGAGCGCGCCCGACTCATCGATGCCGGCGGGCGACATCATGAAGGTGACCCAGGAGTTGGCGACGAGGAGGATCGCCGTGCCGAACAAGTTCGAGAGGACACCGAGGCCCACGTGGATCCACTTCCGGGGTCCGCTCAGCCAGTCCCAGCCGTAGTACCAGAGGTAGACGGTGAAGGTCTCGGCGAAGAAGAGCAGGGCGTAGATCCCGTAGGTCGGGAAGAAAATCGAGGTCATGTACATCCAAAACCTCGGGTAGTAGGCGACGAACAAGAACAGGAGGAACGAGCCCAGGAGCGCGGTCGTGGAGAAGGCGGCGAACGTGAGCTTGACGAACTGGTGCGAGAGCCAGTCGTACCGCTCCTGCGCCGTGCGCCAGCCGATGATCTCGATGATGACCGCGAAGATCGGCACGCCCAGGATGAACGCCGCGAAGTTCAGGTGGAGCTGCGCGATCGCCCAGACGGCGAGCCGAGAGCCGAGCAGCGGGAAGGCCCGGTACGCGGGCTCCTTGGCCGCCTCCTGGGCGTCGGCCGGCAGCGCGGCCATCGCGAGGAGCAGAGTCGCGACCGGCAGGAGCGCCCAGCCGGCCTGCCGGACCACGCGGAAATCCCTCACTCCGACTCCTGGATGAGAGCCCAGCAGCGACGTTGGCCGACCTCTGCTCGAGCCGCGCTTGTTCTCGAATTCACACGATCGATCAGCGCCAACTTTTAGGTCAAAGGGCCTGGAGTGTCAAGGGAAAAGCGGACCGGTGCGTTTGACACGCCGCATGCCGAAGGCTAGCATCACGTGTTGGGGTCCCTGATGAAACCGCGGCTCTCCCAGCGCTTCCAGTTTTCGCTCGCCTACCTGCTCGTCGCGATGGTCGTGCTGTCGCTGCTGCAGTCCTGGCTCCTGGCGCCCCGGACCGTCGAGCTCCCGATGTCGAAGTTCCTCGAGCTCCTGCGCGCCGACAAGATCGAGCGGGTCGCGATCACCGACCGGGAGATCCGGGGCGTCGCGAAGCCCGACGCCCTGCCGACGCCGCGGGACGGGGCCGGCGACCGGCTGCGCGAGCTGCTCGGCTCGAGCGCGGACGTTCGCGTCTTCACCGTCACCCGCATCCCCGGCGTCGACGAGCAGCGGCTCGTTGCCGAGCTCGAGGCGCACCGGGTCGAGTTCACGGGCAAGATCGAGTCGACGTTCCTGCGTGACCTCTTCTTCGGCTGGGTCCTCCCGCTCGGCGTCATGGTCGCGATCTGGATGTTCCTGATGCGCCGGGTGGGGGGCGGGCCCACGCAGGCCCTGTCGTTCGGGCGCTCCAAGCACAAGATCTTCGACCGCAAGGAGCTCAAGACGACGTTCGCCGACGTCGCGGGCGTCGACGAGGCAAAGGCCGAGCTCATCGAGATCGTCGATTTCCTCCGGAACCCGAAGAAGTACCAGCGGCTCGGCGGGCGCATCCCGAAGGGCGTGCTCCTGGTCGGCCCGCCGGGCACGGGCAAGACGCTCCTGGCGCGCGCCGTCGCGGGCGAGGCCGACGTGCCGTTCTTCACGCTCTCCGGCTCGGAGTTCGTCGAGATGTTCGTCGGCGTCGGCGCCGCGCGCGTGCGCGACCTGTTCGAGCAGGCGAAGGACAAGGCGCCGTGCATCATCTTCATCGACGAGCTGGACGCGATCGGCAAGTCGCGGGCGGGCGCCACCGGGTTCATCGGCGGCCACGACGAGCGGGAGCAGACCCTGAACCAGCTCCTCGCCGAGATGGACGGCTTCGACTCGTCGAAAGGCGTGATCCTCATGGCCGCGACGAACCGCCCCGAGGTCCTCGATCTGGCGCTGCTGCGCCCCGGCCGCTTCGACCGCCAGGTGGTCGTGGACAAGCCGGACGTCCGTGGCCGCGAGGCGATCTTGAGACTGCACGCCCGCGCCGTCGTGCTGGCGCCGGACGTCGAACTGGGCGTGATCGCCGCGCGGACGCCCGGCTTCGCGGGCGCCGACCTGGCGAACATCGTCAACGAGGCGGCCCTGCTCGCGGCGCGCAAGGAGAAAGACGCCGTCACGACGGCCGATTTCGAAGAAGCGATCGATCGTATGGTGGCAGGGCTCGAAAAAAAGAGTCGGGTCTTGTCGGAGAAGGAGCGCGACATCGTCGCCCACCACGAGATGGGGCACGCGCTCGTGGCCTCGTCGGTCGCGCACGCCGACCCGGTGCACAAGGTGACGATCATCCCGCGGGGTGTCGCGGCGCTCGGGATGACCTACCAGCTGCCGACCGAGGATCGCTTCCTCCTGACGCGGAGCGAGCTCGAGGACCGCATCGCGGTGCTCCTCGGCGGCCGCGTGGCCGAGGAGCTGGTCTACAGCGAGGTCTCGACGGGCGCGCACAACGACCTCGAGCGTGCGACGGAGATCGCGCGCCTGATGGTCACGAAGTACGGCATGTCCGAACGCGTGGGGCTGGCGACGTTCGGCGAGCGCACCCCGCTCTTCCTCAAGGGCATGGGGATGGGTGGCGAGCGCGACTACAGCGAGGAGACCGCGCGGGCGATCGACGCGGAGGTCCGCGCGATCCTCGACCGGACCGACGACCGCGTGCGCGGGATCCTGACGACCAAGAAGGCGACCCTCGTGGCGGCGGCGCAGGAGCTCAAGCGTGTGGAGACGCTGGAGGGCGAGCCGCTCCGGCGCGCGCTGGCCGGCGAGGGCGTGAACGGACCGGGTGCGATGGGAGGAGCCGGGCGATGATGGAGTTGAGGCGGAAGACGTTCCTCGGCGCGCTGGCGATCGCCGTGCTGGTCGGCGTCGCCCTCGGCGTACTCGCCACGGGCCAGGTCAGGCCAACCCCGGGGCCGGCGCCGTCGTCCCAGATCCCGGTGCCCATCGTGCCGGTGCAGATGCCGTTGCCGACCGTGTCGTTCGCCGCGGTGGCGGAGATGATCAAGCCGTCCGTCATCAACATCAACACGGTGTCGCGGGGCACCGGCATCCAGGGGCGCACGCCGTTCGAGGAGTTCTTCGGCGAGGAGTTCTTCCGCCGCTTCTTCGGCGAGCTGCCCGAGCGCATCCCGCAGCGGAGCCTCGGCTCCGGCGTCATCGTGGACCCGAAGGGGATCGCCCTCACCAACGCCCACGTCGTCGAGCGCGCGACCGACATCGAGGTGATCACGCTCGACGGCGGTAAGCACAAGGCGAAGATCCTCGGCGTGGACAAGAAGACCGACCTCGCCGTGCTCCGGCTCGATGACGGCAAGTCCACGTTCCGCGCCGCGAAGCTCGGCGACTCCGACCGTGCCCAGGTCGGCGATTGGGTCCTCGCCGTCGGGTCGCCGTTCGGCCTCCAGGCGACGGTGACCGCGGGGATCATCAGCGCCAAGGCGCGCCAGATCGGCCAGGGGCCGTTCGACGACTTCGTCCAGACCGACGCCGCGATCAACCCGGGCAACTCCGGCGGACCCCTGGTGAACATGCAGGGCGAGGTCATCGGCATCAACACGGCGATCGTCGCGGGCGGCTCGGGCATCGGCTTCGCCATCCCGTCGAACATGGCGCGCAAGATTTACACCGAGCTGCTCGACAAGGGGCGCGTGACCCGCGGCTGGCTCGGTGTCCAGGTCCAGCCGCTGACGGCCGAGCTGGCGCGCGAGTTCAGCGTCAAGGACGCGGTGGGCGTGCTCGTGAGCGACGTCGTGCCCGACAGCCCGGCTGCAAAGGCCGGGATCCAGCGAGGTGACGTCCTCATAGAGTTCGACGGCAAGAGGCTCGAGGGCCCCGTCGACCTGCAGCGCGGCGTCGGCCTGTTCGCGCCGGGTCAGTCCGCAAAGGTGAAGGTCTGGCGCGATCAGAGCGAGAAGGCCATCGAGGTCAAGGTAGGCGAGGCGCCCGACGAGCGGGCGGCGCGGGAGCACCCGGGCGGGCGGCCGCGGTCGACGCTCGGGCTCGAGGTGCGGCCCATCACGCCCGAGCTCGCGCAGCGGTTCAATCTGAAGTCGAACGAGGGCGTGTTCGTGGCCCGCGTCGAGGAGGGCAGCGCAGCGGCCGAGGCGGGCATCCAGCGCGGCGACATCGTCAAGCAGATCAAGCGCCAGAGCGTCCTCACCAACGTCCGGAGCCTCGCCGACTTCGAGCGCGCGACGCGCGACGTCAAGGAGGGAGACCAGGTCGCCTTCCTCCTACAGCGTGGCCAGACGTCGCTCTATGTCGCCTTTACCGTCGGGCGGGGATGACCGCCCGTCTCTTAAAGCTTTAATTTTCAGGCCATTTGGCGCATCGTGCCCCCGGACTGGCCACCTGTATGAGTGAGACACACTAAATACATCTGCTATACTCCTTGTAGGACAAGCGCTCAATGGGTGTGGAATTCAAGGACTACTACCGGACCCTCGGCGTCGACAAGAACGCCGACGATAAGACCATCAAGTCCGCCTACCGGCGGCTCGCCCGCAAGTACCACCCCGACGTCGCCAAGACGAAGGACGCTGGCGAGCGGTTCAAAGAAATCGGCGAGGCCTACGAAGTTCTCTCGGATCCGCAGAAGCGCCAGCGCTACGACACCCTCGGCCCCGACTGGCAGCGCTACGCCGCTGCCGGACCAGGCGCCGCCGGCGGGGTTACGGCCAACTACAGCAGTGATCTCGGCGACCTCGGGGACTTCTCGGAGTTCTTCCGCACAGTGTTCGGCGACCTCGGCGGTCGCCGCACCGGGCGGGGCGTGGGCTTCGACGCGGAGGACCTGTTCGGGTCCCGCCGCCCCCGTCGCGGCCAGGATGTGCAGGCGAACGTCGAGATCACGCTCGAGGAAGCCTTCAGCGGCACGCGCCGAGCGTTCTCGCTCGACTACGACGAGCCCTGCCCGAGCTGTCACGGCGCCGGCAACGTCAAGGGCCAGCCGTGCGCGACCTGCCACGGCGGGGGCTGGCAGCGGGCGCGCCGCCAGGTCGATGTGAAGATCCCGGCAGGCGTCAAGAGCGGCCAGAGGGTGCGCGTCTCCGGCGAGGGCGCCGGTGGTGCCGGAACCCGCGGTGACCTCTATCTCGCGGTGACGGTGTCGCCGCACCAGCTCTTCGAGCGCCGGGCCGACGACATCCACGTGTCCGTGCCGATCACCGCCCCCGAGGCCGCGCTCGGCACGACCATCGAGGTGCCGACGCTCAAGGGCCGCGTGTCGATGAAGATCCCCCCCGCCACCTCCAGCGGCCGCGTGTTCCGGCTGCCGGGCTACGGGATGCCGCGCGGGAAGGGCGGCGGGGCCGGAGACCAGTTCGTGACGGTGAAGATCGTGATGCCCAATGACCTGACGTCGGCCGAACGCGAGCTCTACGCGAAGCTCAAGGCCGAGCGAGGAGACAACCCGCGCGCGTACCAGGGGTGACCGGGGATGCGACTGGACAAGCTCACGATCAAGGCTCAGGAAGCGTTGCAGGCCGCGCAGGCGCTCGCGGACCAGCAGAGCCACCAGGCCATGGAGCCCGAGCACCTGCTCGCCGCGCTCCTCGAGCAGCGCGAGGGGATCGTCGGCCCCGTGCTCGCCAAGCTCGGAGCGCGTCCCGACGCGATCCAGCAGGCACTCCGGGCGGAGCTCGCCAAGCTCCCCGCGGTCCGCGGCGGGAGCGGCCAGTACCTCGGCGAACGCACGCGGCTGGCGCTCGAACGGGCGCAGGCGGAGGCCCAGCGCCTCAAGGACGAGTACGTCTCGACCGAGCACCTCCTGATCGCGCTCGCCCAGGATCGCGACGGCGCCGCCGGCCGCGTGCTCGCGCAGAACGGCGTGACGGCCGAAGCCGTCTACAAGGCGCTCGCGGAGGTGCGCGGGACGCAGCGGGTCACCGACCCCAACCCCGAGGAGAAGTACCAGGCGCTCCAGCGCTACGCGCGCGACCTCACCGACCTGGCGACTCGGGGCAAGCTCGATCCCGTCATCGGCCGCGACGAGGAGATCCGCCGGGTCATCCAGGTGCTCTCGCGGCGCACCAAGAACAACCCCGTGCTCATCGGCGAGCCGGGCGTCGGCAAGACCGCCATCGTCGAGGGACTCGCGCAGCGCATCGTCGCGGGCGACGTCCCCGAGGGGCTCAAGGGCAAGCAGCTCGTCGCCCTCGACATCGGCGCGCTCGTCGCGGGCTCGAAGTACCGCGGCGAGTTCGAGGACCGGATGAAGGCGGTCCTCAAGGAGATCATCGAGGCCGAGGGCCACATCATCTGCTTCATCGACGAGCTGCACACGCTCGTCGGCGCGGGCGCGGCCGAGGGCGCGGTGGACGCGGCCAACATGCTCAAGCCCGCGCTGGCGCGCGGGGAGCTCCGCTGCATCGGGGCGACGACGCTCGATGAGTATCGCAAGCACGTCGAGAAGGACCCCGCGCTCGAGCGCCGGTTCCAGCCCGTCACGGTGCGCGAGCCGTCCGTGGAGGACACGATCGCGATCCTCCGGGGCCTCAAGGACAAGTACGAGGTCCACCACAAGGTGAAGATCAAGGACACGGCACTCGTCGCCGCGGCCGTGCTCTCGAACCGCTACATCACCGACCGCTTCCTGCCCGACAAGGCGATCGACCTCGTGGACGAGGCGGCGGCCCGCATCCGGATGCAGATCGACTCGATGCCCCAGGAGATCGACGAGATCGAGCGCCGCGTCATGCAGCTCCAGATCGAGCGTGTCTCCGTCGCGCGGGACGACGACCCGGTCTCGCGCGAGCGGCTCGCGAAGATCGATGCCGAGCTTGCGGAGCTCCAGGAGAAGGGCGCTGGTCTCAAGGCGCGCTGGCAGGCGGAGAAGGAAGGGATCACCCGGATCGGCAAGATCAAGGAGGAGATCGAGGCCGCCCGGCACGCGATGGCCGACGCCGAGCGGCGCGGCGACCTGAACCGCGCGGCCGAGCTCCGCTACGGCACGCTCCTCGCCCTCGAGAAGCAGCTCGCCGAGCTCGAGGCGCGGCTCCGCGACCAGCACGCCCAGGGCCGCATGCTGCGCGAGGAGGTGGACGAGGAGGACGTCGCCGCCACGGTCGCCAAGTGGACCGGGATCCCCGTGACCCGGCTGCTCGAGGGCGAGATCCAGAAGCTCGTCCGCATGGAAGAGCGGCTCGCGCGGCGCGTGGTCGGTCAAGACGACGCGATCCGCGCCGTCTCCAACGCCGTTCGCCGCGCTCGCTCTGGCCTCTCCGATCCCGATCGGCCCATTGGCTCCTTCCTGTTCCTCGGGCCCACGGGCGTAGGCAAGACCGAGCTGGCCCGGGCGCTCGCCGAGTTCCTCTTCGACGACGAGCGAGCGATGATCCGGATCGACATGTCGGAGTACATGGAGAAGCACACGGTCGCGCGCCTGATCGGCGCGCCGCCCGGCTACGTCGGCTACGAGGAGGGGGGCCAGCTCACCGAGGCGGTGCGGCGGCGGCCCTACGCGGTCGTGCTGTTCGACGAGATCGAAAAGGCGCATGCCGACGTGTTCAACGTGCTCCTTCAGGTGTTGGACGAGGGGCGGCTCACGGACGGACACGGGCGAACGGTGGACTTCCGCAACACCGTGTTGATCATGACGTCGAACCTGGGCAGCCACATCTTCCGCGAGTATGAGCGTCCCGAGAAGGCGCGGCCGCTCCTCATGCAGGAGCTCCGCACCGCGCTGCGGCCGGAGTTCCTCAACCGGATCGACGAGGTCGTGATCTTCAACCCGCTCGGGCGCGCGGAGATCGCTCGGATCGTCGAGATCCAGCTCGGCCACCTCCAGCGGCGTCTCGGGGCCAAGCGCATCCAGCTCGAGGTCACCGACGCGGCCAAGGCGCTCCTCGGCCGGGAGGGCTACGACCCGACGTTCGGGGCGCGGCCGCTCAAGCGCACCATCCAGCGCCTGGTTCAGGACCCGCTCGCCCTCCGGCTGCTCGAGAACGAGTTCGTCGAGGGTGACACCGTGGTCGTCGACGCCGCGGGCGACGCGCTCACGTTCGGGCGCGCGGTACGGCATCCGTAGCGCCGGCGGCGGCATCCTAAGCGCGTGATCGCTCCCCAGCGGCTCCACCCGGCGTGGATCGTCCTCGGCGCGGTGACCCTCTGCATGATGGCCGGCTCCGGGCTGCGCTCCGTCTTCGGCGTCTACATCAAGCCCATGGAGGCCGAGTTCGGCTGGAGTCGCGGCGCTCTCTCCGGCGCCGCCGCCATCTCGCTCCTCCTCCTCGGTGCGGCCGGACCGGCGGTCGGCTGGCTGGCAGACCGCTACGGTCCACGGCGCGTCATCGTCGTCTCGCTCCTGATGCTGGGGAGCGGCGCGATCGGCGCGTCATTCGTGCAGAGGCTCTGGCACGTCTATGTCACGACCGGACTCCTCATGGCCCTCGGCGCCGGGGGCCTCGCGATCACGACCGGCTCGACGGTCGCCGCGCGCTGGTTCGAGGCGCGCCGCGGCGTGGCGATCGGCATCGCCGCCGGCGGCATGTCCGCCGGCCAGCTCGTCGTCATCCCGCTCGCGACGGTGCTGACGCTGTGGTTCGGCTGGCGGATGAGCTTCCTCTGGCAGGGCGTCGGTCTGCTCCTGCTCGTGCTGCCGATCGCCCTGTGGCTCATCGGCAACGATCCCGCCGAGCGCGGGCTCCGGCCCTACGGCGCGACCGGGCCCGCACAGACCGTGGCGCAGGCCGCGGCCGCCAAGGAGGCGCAGCGGGTGTCGGTGCTGGACGCGCTCGGGGTGCCCCAGTTCTGGCTCCTGATGGCGACGTTCTTCGTCTGCGGCTACACGTCCAACGGTATGGTGCTCACGCACTTCATGCCGCACGCGCTCGAGCACAATTTCAGCGAGCTCCAGGCCTCGACCGCGCTGGGCGTGATGGGCGCGATGAACGTGCTGGGCACGGTCGGCTCGGGCTGGATCTGCGATCGGTTCGGGCGCCGCGGCCCGCTCGCCTTCTACTACTTCGTGCGCGGCCTGTCGCTCCTGTTCCTGCTCTACGTCTGGAACGCGCCGTCGCTTCACCTCTGGGCCGCGATCTTCGGCCTCAACTACATCTCGACGGTGCCGCCGACGACCACGCTGATCGCCAACATCTTCGGGCGCTACTCGGTCGGCGAGCTGTCCGGCTGGATCTTCTTCTCGCACCAGGTGGGCGCCGCGCTCGGCGCGGCGATCGCGGGGTGGATCTACGAGTGGACCGGCGTCTACACGATCGCGTTCGTCTCCGCAGCCCTCATGGGCTTCCTCGCCGCGGCCCTCGCGCTGGCGATCCGGGAGGAGCCGATCACGTCGCGTCCGATGGGCTCCCCGGCGCCCGCGATCTCCTGAGCCGGTGCGCTACTTCGAGGATTTCAAGCCGGGCGACGTGATCGAGCTCGGCTCCCGGACGATCTCGAAAGAAAGCATCCTCGCCTTCGCCCGGGAGTTCGACCCGCAGCCGTTCCACACCGACGAGGAGGCGGCGAAGCGCTCGATCTACGGCGGCCTCCTGGCGAGCGGCTGGCACACCGGCTCGCTCCTCATGCGGATCCTCAACGACGGCCTCCTGAAGGACACGGCCAGCCTCGGCTCGCCGGGCGTCGACGAGCTGCGCTGGCTCAAGCCGGTGCGTCCCGGCGACGTGCTGTCGGCCCGGATGACGGTCCTCGAGTCGATTCCGTCGCGAAGCAAGCCCGACCGCGGGTTGATCCGCTCGCTGATGGAGCTGCGGAACCAGCATGACGAGGTCGTTCTGACCGTCCGCGGCCTCTCGCTCCTCGGCCGCCGGCCCGCGTAGCTACGGCTCTAGCGTGTCGGAGAAAAGCGCCGTTGAGGTTTCGGAAGGGGGGCGAAGCCCCCCTCCGAGTTATCTAGCGATCGCGTGCGAGCCGCGCCGCGGGTCGACGCCCGCCCAGCGCGTGCCGTCCGGGCCGACGCGCACCGCGCACACCGCACCCGCGCGCCATTCCCACTCCGGCCACTCGACGACGGCGTGGCCGAGGCCGCCGAGCGCGTCGCGCGTCTCCCGCGGGATCCTTCGCTCGACCTCCAGCTTGCCCGGCGCGTGCGCGTGCGGCCAGAACGAATCGGGGAAGCTCCGCGAGGCCACCCGTGGCGCCTCGATGGCGCGCTGCAGCTCCATGCCGTAGACCGTCACGTTGAGGAAGACCTGGAGCATCGCCTGCTGCTGGACGTCACCGCCCGGCGTGCCGAACGGCATGAAGAGCCGCCCCCCCGTGAACGCCATCGCCGGCGCCGGCGTGAGCCGCGGCCGCTTGCCCGGCGCCACGACGCTCGGGTGCTCGCGATCGAGCCAGCCCTGCGAGCCGCGCGGCGAGACGACGCAGCCCACGCCAGGAACGACGGGTGAGTCCACGTTGGGGTCGCTCGGCGTGGCCGAGAAGCCGTTGCCGGCCTCGTCGACGACGGCGACGTAGCTCGTGTCGAGCTCGTCACTCCCCCGGCCTGCCTGCACCGGCTGCGAGCCCCCCGCGACGGGCAGCGCCGCCTCACGGCGCCGCTCGGCAGTGAGCCGGTACGGGTCACCGGCCGGCGGCATGTCGGGCCAGGCCCGCGCGCCCACGAGCGCGCGGCGCGCCTCGGCGTACGCCTTCGACAGGAGGCCGGCGACGGGGATCTTCACGAAGCGCGGGTCACCGTAGTAGGCGTCGCGGTCGGAGAACGCGAGCTTCACCGTCTCGACGATCCGGTGCAGGTACGCGGGCGAGTTGTGGCCGAGCGCAGTCAGATTCACACCCTCCAGGAGGTTGAGCATCTGGAGGAGCGTCGGCCCCTGGCACCAGAAGCCGCACGCGGCGACTTCGTACGCACCGAACGTGGTCGTCAGAGCCGGTGCCACCTCCACGCTGAACTCCGCGAGATCCTCGGAGGCGAGCGGCCCGCGTTCGGCGCGGTGGAACTCGGCGATGCGCCTGGCCGTCTCGCCCCGGTAGAACTCGTCGCGCGCCGCGCGAACACCGGCCTCGCGGCTCCCTCCCGCCTTCGCCTCCGCGCGCGCCATGCGACGGAGCGTCTCGCCCAGCTCGCGCTGGACCAGGATTTCGCCCGTCCGATAGGCGCGCCCGTCCCTGAGGAGAAGCGGGATGGACGTCGGCCAGCGGCGGTACTTCTCGACGTTCGCCCCCATCTGGTAGGCGGAGAACGCCGAGATCGGGAAGCCGCGCTCGGCGTGCTCCGTCGGTGCGTGGGCGACGTCGGCGAACGACATCGTCCCCCAGCGCTCGAGCGCGGTGAGCCACGCGTCTGGCGCCGCGGGCACGACCGTGCGCGGGAGGCCGGGCGGGATCTGGCCCCCGTGGCGCTCGCGGAAATACGCCACGGTCGAGGCGCGGGGGTACGGCCCAACGCCGGAAACCTGAAAGGTCTCGCCCGTCCTTGCGACGTGGACGAGGATCGGCGCGACGCCGGCGACGCTCACCATGTCGGGGTGAACGACGCCGAGCGTGAGCCCTGCCGCGACGCCCGCGTCGATCGCGTTGCCGCCGGCCACCAGGACGCGCGCCGCCGCCTCGGCGGCGAGCGCGTGGCCGGCCGCGACGGCCCAGCGCGTGCCGATCACCTGCACGGTCGCGGTCGGCGCATGGATGGGCGCCTGCTGCTGCGCGGAGACGGAGTCGAGGCTCATGGAGCGCCTATGATATCACCTCGCCTCATCGCACTCGGAGGAGCAAGGCGCCCTGACGCCGTCACCGTTTGCGCCGACGCCGGCGTTGCGGTTTCGCCCTCTTCGCCGGCTCGAACTTCGGCACGAGATTCGAGAAGCGCAGATAGATCCAGTTGTCGCCCACGCGGACTTCGTCCGGCGGCCGGTTGGTCAGTGGGGAACGAGCCGAGTGGAAGGTGATCACTTTCTTCGTCATGCACGGTCTCCAAGGCTTTGTATCACGTCGATCGATTTCGTGCCAACCAGACGATCGTTCGCGTAAAGCGCGAGCTCGTAGCGTCCGGCGCGATCGATTACTAGACCACTGAGGTTGAAGTTGAGTTCGCCCATCGAGTTTCGGTCGTGCAGCGTCACGTCAAGCTCGTCGAGAATGTGAGACGCTGCGAGATCCTCGAGGCGTACAAGGTCCAGGCGGATGCGGTAGTCGCCTTGGCCGTCAGTGATCGTCGCCCACACGAAGAGCGAGTGGAGCGTCCACGGGAACCGTTGCGCATCGATCTGCTCCGTGATCCCGATCAGGCTGACCTTGCGGGTGCGCTCATCGCGAATGAGCAGGTCACAGACGAGTATCGCCCTGATCGCGGGATGGGGCGGAGCCATCGAGAGCCAGGATAGTCGTGCCCCAGCCCAGAGGAAAATGTCCGGAATCCGATACACTGGCGAGCGGAGCCACGCTGGTATGATAGACGGGAGCGTGAGCGGATCATGCAAGCCCGCACGTTCTGGAAAGTCGTGACTCTGGATCGAGCCGATTTCCTCGATCGGCTGATCGCGCTATTGACCGAGCACAGGATCCGGTTCTGCGTCGTCGGAGGCCAGGCGGTCAACGCCTATGCCGAGCCCGTGGTGAGCCTCGATCTCGATCTTGCCGTCGCTGTGGATCAGCTTGCGCAGACGGAAGCGCTTCTGCGTCAGGCGTTCGCGGTCGAGCGGTTCGCCCACAGTCTGAACGTCTCCGACGCGGGCTCCGACCTGCGAGCGCAGATCCAGACCGATCCGCGATATTTCCCCTTCGTGGACGGGGCGTCGCCTCGTGAGGTCCTCGGCGTCCGACTGCCAGTCGCCCGTATAGAGGACGTCCTCCAGGGGAAAGTCTGGGCGGCGACGGACGCGACTCGCCGGCCGAGCAAGCGCCAGAAGGACCTCGCTGATATCGCGCGCCTGCTCGAGGCTCACCCCGAGCTGCGCCGGCAGGTCCCGGCCGAGATCCTCGCCCGACTGGAATCGTGAACCGGCCCCTCATCGGCGTCTCGACCTCGATCACCCTCGATAAGGACCCCGAGCGCGCGTACGTGAACACGGCGTACCTGCGCGCGATTCAGGAGGCGGGCGGCATCCCCGTGCTGCTCCCGCCGCAGCTCGACGAGGCCGCACTCGGTGTGCTCTGGAAGCGCCTCGACGGCCTCGTCCTCACGGGCGGCGGCGACATCGACCCCGCGCGCTTCGGCGACGAGCGCCACCACGCCACGTGCGAAGTCTCCGAGGCGCGTGACGTTCTCGAGATCGGCCTCGTCCACCGGGCGCTCGACGACGACGTGCCGCTCTTCGCCATCTGCCGCGGCGTCCAGGTCGTCAACGTCGCGCTGGGCGGGAGCCTCTACCAGGACATCGCGGACCAGTACCGCGACACCGCGGATCCGACGCGCAAGCCGCTCCCGCACAGCCAGACGGAGCCACGCGACCAGCCCACGCACGCCGTGAAGGTGATGGGCGAGGGCACGCGCCTCGGCAAGATCCTCGGCGCGCTCGAGCTCGAGGTGAACAGCATGCACCACCAGGCGATCAAGACGCTCGGCCGCGGCCTCCGCGAGGTCGCCTGGGCCCCCGACGGGATCATCGAGGGCGTCGAGCTGGCGGACGGCAACCGCTTCGTCGTCGGCGTGCAGTGGCATCCCGAAGAGCTCGTCGCGCGCGATCCCGCCGCGTGCAACCTCTTCGCGGCGCTGGTCGGCGAAGCCCGCGAGCGCGCGAACCGTTAGCTGCGCGTCTGAGTAATCACCGTTTCGAGCGCGGGCTTTGCCCGCGCAATCCCTCCTGGGGGAGGCCTCGGAGGGGGCCGTCGAGGCCCCCTCCGAATGTTCTAGACCAGCTCCCAGCGGGACGGCGCGTCCCGCTGGACGATCTCCCGCACGCGCCGTTCCTTCCTGAGCTTCTTCAGATGCGACTCGACGGACATCGCCGCCACGGCGTGGAGCGCCTTCGACACGTCCGCATAGATCCTCGCGACCATGTCGGGGATCGTCGCGAGCCCGTCGCCGAGCGCCTCGAGGATCTGGCGCTCGCGCAGCATGCGGTGGTCGATGTACTCCCGGATCTTCGCGGGCGCGTTCTCGATGACGGGGCCGTGCGCCGGGTAGATGCGGCGGACCTCGAGCTGCTGGAGACGCCGAAGCGAGTCGAGGTACTCGAGCAGGTCGCCGTCGTCGGACGGGATCACCGTCGTCGAGCCGCCGAGGATGACGTCGCCGGTGAAGAGCGCCTTCTCCTCGACGAGGTAGTAGGACAGGTGGTCGGAGGCGTGGCCGGGCGTGTAGACGGGGATGAGCGTCGAGCCCGCGCCCTCGATCCGCTCGCCCTCGCGGAGGTCCTCGATCGGCTCGGGGAGCCAACGGTCCTTGTGGATCATCTTCGCGACCGAAAGCCCGCGGAACCGCTCGCGGAGCTGCGCGACGCCGCCCATGTGGTCGCGGTGGCGGTGCGTGAGAATGACCCGGGACGGCTGCGTGAAACCGCGCTCGGCGAGGTAGCGCTCGAGGAGCGGCAGGTAGTCGGTCTCGCCCGCGCCCGTGTCGATGAGGATCGGGTCGCGGCGGCCGACGAGGTAGGTGTTAGTCCCGGGTCCCGTCATCATGCCGGGGTTGAGCCCCAGCACGCGGCCCACGAGCTCGGACACCGTCGCCGTCTTCGGGAACTCTGGATCTATCCAGCTCACGCCCGCCAGTCTCTCACACGCCCAGATAACGGTGCTGGATGTCCTCCCGGGCCCGGAGCTCGGCCGAGGTTCCGCGCCAGACGATCTGGCCCTTCTCGAGGATGTAGTGCGCGTCGGCGATCCGTGTCAGCGCGGCGACGTCTTTGTCGATCAACAGAATCGACTGCCCGCGCGCCTTGAGACGCGCGATGCAACGCCAGATCTCAGCCCGGACGAGCGGCGCGAGCCCCTCCGCCGCCTCGTCGAGGATGAGCAGGCGCGGGTTCGTCATGAGGGCGCGCCCGATCGCGAGCATCTGCTGCTCCCCGCCGGAGAGCGCGCCGCCGAGGACGCGCTGACGCTCGGCGAGCTGGGGAAAGAGGTCGAAGACCGTCTCGACCGTCCACGGGTCGGTGCCGCCGCCGCGGTTCGCCGCGGTCGCCACGAGGTTCTCGCGCACCGTGAGGTTCGGAAAGACCTGGCGGCCCTCCGGCACGAGGCCGATCCCGATCTGCGCGACGCGGTAGGACGGCAGCCCGTGGATCGGCCGGCCGAGGAACCGGACCTCGCCGGCCTTCGGCCGCACGATCCCCATGATGGAGCGCACGGTGGTCGTCTTGCCCATGCCGTTCCTGCCGAGGAGCGTCACCACCTGGCCCGTCTCGACCTCGAGGCTCACGCCGAAGAGCACCTGGCTCACGCCGTACGCCGTCTCGATCGACTCGACCGTGAGCATCAGAGCACGGCCTCCTCGCCGAGATAGGCGCGGCGCACCTCGGCGTTGCCTCGGACCTCTTCGGGCGTCCCCGTGGCGATGATCCGGCCGTAGACCATGACCGAGATCCGGTCGGCGAGGGTGAACACGGCGTCCATGTCGTGCTCGACCAGCACGATCGTGACACGCCCCTTGAGGCCGCCGAGGAGGCGCACCATTCGCTGCGATTCCTCGAGGCCCATGCCCGCGACGGGCTCGTCGAGCAGGAGCAGCCGCGGCCGGGTCGCCAGCGCCATGGCGATCTCGAGCTGCCGCTGCTCGCCGTGCGCGAGGTTGGCGGCGAGGACGTCGGCGCGGTCGCCCAGGCCGACGGAGTCGAGGACCGCCAGCGCGGGGTCACGGAGCGCGCGCTCGGCGCGGGCCGGCCGCCAGAAGCGGAAGCTGTGACCGGAATGCGCCTGGACGGCGAGCGCGACGTTGTCGACCGCCGTGAAGTCGCGGAAGATGCTGGTGATCTGGAATGAGCGCGCAAGCCCGAGCCGCGACCGCGTCGGGGCGTCGAGTGACGTCACGTCCTGGCCGGCGAAGCGGGTCATACCCGCGTCGGGCCTGAGGTCGCCCGCGAGCTGGCCGATCAGCGTGGTCTTGCCCGCGCCGTTGGGGCCGATGACCGCGTGCGTCTCGCCTTCCGGCACGTCGAGGTCCACCCGGTCGGTCGCGCGCAGGCCGCCGAAGCTCTTGCTGAGCCCGCGGATCACGATCAGCGGCTCAGCCATCGCGCAAGACCTCTCCCGGCAGGAGCCCGAACAGGCCGCGCTTGGCGAAGAGCACCACGAGGACCAGGAACGGCCCCAGGATGATTTGCCAGTGCTCGGTCAGGGCTGAGAGCACATCCTCGAGCCCGAGGAGCACGATCGCGCCGACCACGGGCCCGAACAGCGTGCCCATCCCGCCGAGAATCACCATGAACATGATCTCGCCGGACCGGGTCCAGTGCATGAACTCGGGGGTGAGGTACTCGGTCTGGTTCGCCAGCAGCGCGCCGGCGAGGCCGCACGCGCCCCCGGCAAGGACGAAGGCGACGAGCTTGTAGCGGAACGGCGAGAAGCCGATCGCCCGCGCGCGCGGCTCGTTGGACTTCGCGGCCCGGATGACCATGCCGAAGCGCGCGTTGACGAGCCGGTGGCCCAGGACCAGGAAGAGGACGAGCAGCGCCAGGACGAGGTAGTAGAACGCGTACGGGTTCCGGAGGTCGATGAGCCCGGCGAACTGGCTCCGCGTCCGGAGCGGCATCCCGTTGTCGCCGCCGTAGGTCTCGAGGCTGATCCCGAGATAGTAGAGCATCTGCGCGAAGGCGAGCGTGATCATGATGAAGTAGACGCCGCTGGTCCGGATCGAGATCGCACCGATGACGAGCGCCGCCACCGCCGACGCCGCGATCGCCGCCGACCACTGGAGGAACCCGTTGTCGACGCCGTAGAAGGCGAGGATGCCGACGGCGTAGGCGCCGATCCCGAGGTAGGCCGCGTGACCGAAGCTCACCATGCCGCCGTAGCCCAGGACGAGGTCCAGGCTGAGCGCGGCGAGCGCGAAGATCATCATCCGCCGGAAGAGATCGACGTAGAAGGGCTGGTTGAGCGCGGCCGCCGCCGGCGGCACGAGGGCGAGGGCGAGGACGCCCACCGCCATGACGATCGTCCGCGAGCGGTGGAGCATGCGCTAGCCGCGCGCCGGGAACAGCCCCTGCGGCCGGAAGAAGAGCACCGCGGCCATCAGCACGTAGATCAGGATGGAGGCGAGCGCGGGGCCCGCGGCGTCGGCCGCGTTGGGCGAGACCATCGTGGAGAGGAGCGGGCGGAGGAAGGCGCGGCCGAGCGTGTCCACCATCCCGACGAGGATCGCGCCGACCAGCGCGCCGCGAATCGAGCCGATGCCGCCGATGACGATGACCACGAAGACCTGGATCAGGATCTGCTCGCCCATGCCAGGCTGGACCGCGTAGATCGGCCCCGCCATGAGCCCGGCGAGGCCGGCGAGCGCGGCACCGAAGCCGAAGACGACCGTGTAGAGCAGCCGGATGTTGACGCCGAGCGCCGCGACCATCGTGCGGTTCGACGCGCCTGCGCGGATCAGCATGCCGAGGCGCGTGCGCGTCACGACCACGTAGAGCAGCGCCGCGACGGCGAGGCCCACCAGGATCACGGCCGCCCGGTAGGTCGGATAGCGGAGGCGCGGTGCCAGCTCGATATACCCGGCGAACGCGGCCGGCGTGGCCGTGTAGATCGCCGCGCGGCCCCACAGGATCGCGATCAGCTCGTTGAAGAACAGGATCAGCCCGAACGTCGCCAGCACCTGGTCCAGGTGGTCGCGCTCGTACAGGGTCCGGAGCGCGATCAGCTCGACGAGAACGCCGACGGCGAGCGTGGTCAGGAGCGACAGGACGACGGCGGCGACGAAGGAGCCGGTCCAGCTGAAGAACGTGGTGGCGAGATACGCGCCCACCATGTAGAACGAGCCGTGCGCGAGGTTGACGAGATTCATGATTCCGAAGACGAGCGTGAGCCCGGCGGCCATGAGGAACAGCATCACGCCGAACTGCAGGCCGTTGAGGCCCTGCTCGAGCGCTAGCAGGAGGGTCAGGCGCCTACCACTTCATCGGGCACTTCTGGTAGTAGGCATCCTTGTGGTTCTCGAACACCGCCTTCTGGATCTGCATCGCGAACTCGCCGTCCGGCGCCTGCACGGTCTTGAGCAGATAGAAGTTCTCGATCGGGAAGTGGTTGACGTTGTACTTGTACGGGCCGCGCGTGGACTTGTAGTCCGCCTTCCGCATCGCCGCGATCATGCCCGCCTTGTTCGAGAGGTCGCCCTTGACCGCGCGCACCGCGGAGTCGATCAGCATGACGCCGTCGTAGCTCTGCGCGCCGTAGAACGACGGCGTGTAGCCGAACTTCTTCCGGAAGTCCGTCACGTACTTCCGGTTGGCCTCGTTGTTGAGGTCCGGGCTCCAGTACCGGGTCTCCCAGTTGCCGAGGGCGGCCTCCTTGAGGGCCGGTAGCGTCACCTCGTCGATCGTGTAGACCGAGTAGAGCGGGATCTGCTCGCGGAGCCCCGCCTGGGCGTACTGCTTCACGAACTGGATGCCCATGTCGCCCGGGTAGAAGACGAAGACGGCCTTCGGGTTCGCGGCGCGGATCTGCGTGATCTCGGCGGAGTAGTCCTGCTGGCCGAGCTTGGTGTAGACCTCGTTGACGATCCTGCCCTGGAAGTAGCGCTTGAAGCCCGAGATCATGTCCTTGCCGGCCGCGTAATTCGGCGCCATCGCGTAGACGTCCTGGAGACCCTGGTCCTGCATGTACTTCCCCATCGCCTCCGGCGTCTGGTCGTTCTGCCACGAGGTCGTGAAGAAGTACTCGGAGCACTGCTCCCCCGCCAGCTCGTGCGGGCCCGCGTTGGTGCCGATCATCAAGACCTTCTCGCGCGTCACGACCGGCGCGACGGCCAGCATCACGTTCGACCAGATGATGCCGGACACGAAGTGGACCCTGTGCTTCTTGAGCATCTCGTCGGCGAGCTGCTTGCCGACGTCTGGCTTGCGCTGGTCGTCGCCGTAGATCATCTCGACGTCGAGGCCGCCGACCTTACGGCCGAGGTGGTCGAGCGCGAGCTCGACGGAGTCCTTCATGTGCTTGCCGATGACGCCGGCGGGACCGGAGAGCGAAGTGATGAATCCGATCTTGACCGTCTCCGCCGCCGCCGGCGAGACGGCCACGACGGCCGCGAGGAGTCCGACGAGAACAGCCCGAGTGATCGTGCGCACGGGATCCCTCCTCCTGGTCAGGCTCGCGGCCGCGCCGAAGGAGCACGGGCCGGGAACGAGCGGCGCGATTCTAGCAGACGCGCCGGGGGAGAGTCCAGGCGCGCCCGTGCGGGCGCCCGCCCTTAGCGCGCGGCCAGCGAGATGACGTAGTTCCCGCTCCCTGACGACGGGCCGTAGGCGTGCACCGTCGCCGCGAACTTGCGCTGGGCGCCGATGATCGCGCCGAGCATCGTCGCCAGGTGCCGCCCGCCCATCTCCGGCTCCGCCGCCTCCGCGTACTCGGGCAGCCACGCCCAGAGCTTCTCGTACTCGCCGTCGGCGAGCAGTCGCGCGAACCGCCGATCGAGCTCCTGATCCGCCGGGCTCGGCCATCTCTCTGGCCCGCGGACGAGCTTGTGCGAGACGCTTCCGCTCGCGACGAACGCGGCCCGGCGGCCGCCGGCCGCGACGGCCTCGGCGATGATCCGGCCCCACGCGAAGCTCTCGCGGAGGTCGGCGGAGAGGCACACAGAGATCGGCACCACCGGGATCCGCTGACTCGTGTCCAGATAGCACACGAGCGGCATCACGGTTCCGTAGTCCAGCGGATAGTGAACGTCGTCGGCGAGGACGCACTGGAGCCCGGCGGCTCGGCCGCGCTCGATCAGCGCGGAGCCGAGCTCCCGGTCGCCGGGGAAGTCGTAGGCGACGCCGTGGATCAGCTCGGGCGCCTCCTGGGCCGTGAGGACGCCGCGGTGGCGCGGCGTGCCGTCCACGACTGTCGGAAAGGTCGTGATCAGGTGACACGAGTTGATGACGATCACGTCGGGCCGGGCCTCCGCGACGTCTCGCCCCTGCTCGACGAGCCCGTCGCGCACGGCGCGGAAATCCGGGTGGGCCAGAGTGCCGGCGAACGCGGCCTCGTAGGTGCAGTAGCGCGGCGTGTGGACGGAGAGGTAGACGCGGCTCAGCTCGCCGGACATGAGTGCTCACCTCCTACGCTGGACGGCCGCTGGCGCGGGACCGAGTATACGTC
>WNGN01000095.1_pt1 | contig 47009 bp, 84 predicted proteins | sample 5400561 | NCBI WGS metagenome assembly WNGN01 (sample SAMN13153379, study PRJNA577476) | soil metagenome | isolation source: 115 cm soil or saprolite under Garry oak tree replicate 2 | place: USA:California | collected 2016-06-15 | reverse complement strand
GTACCACACACACACATAACACATATATCTATACACACACATATATCTATACATACCTACTATAATTTTTTTATTCTAGTAGCTTATACTTCCTATCTCTAAACACAACAACCTGTGGAATACTTATACCATCTCTAGGAAGTAACTCTCCTTCTCTTAGATACTGCTCAGGTAACTTCTCATATCTCCATTCAACTACATTACAACTATGTTGCTGTCTAAAGTTCTCATACGCTTCTTCTAACACTTTATACCTTACCTTCCACTTACCTTTCATAACTACTAATCCTCTATAACCTTATATCTCTTATTTCTGAAGAGAATAATCTCTACAGGCAATCTATTAGAGTTAGGAAAGGTTCCTTCTACTAAAGCTTTAATAGATAACTCTAATCTTCCATACTTTAATATAACACATCCATAGTTCTTTCTATACCTCTCATAACTTGCTTCTAACTTCTTACACTTACTCTTCCACTTACCTTTCATAACTACTAATCCTCTTTAAATCTTTCCTATACCAGTACATACTACTTCTATAGTTCTTCATACTTACTAAGTACACCTTAGGTACATGTATTCCCTGTAACCTAGTAGACCAGTCTATACAGGTCTGTAACTCTTGAGTACACTGTATTCCACTATAAGGATCTTCCCGCTCATCTAGAAATGCTATAAGGAATAATATAGAAAAGATACCTATCCCATATCCTAATAGAAATACACACACTTCATCCATTGACATCTCTACTTATATATGCTAAAGTTAAGAAGTGCCATACAGGGTAGCCTCCTGGGAAGGAAAGATCTATATCTCTAATCTCTCCTGAGATATAGATCTTTCTTCCTTACCTTTAAAAATACTACATAACCACTACAACCCTCTCTCCATTTGGATAAGTATCTAGATCTACCCCTTCTACATCTTCATCTTCATTAGTTACAACTCTTATATCTCCTTCTAATCTACGTAACTCTTCTAACCTATTTATAAGTTGAGATATCTTCATTACACACTACTCCTCTACTTGTTGAATCCATACAATCTTACTTCCTGTTTCAATACCTACAATAACCTCTATAGTAAAAAGCCTTTCTCCATCTATAAATACTGGTATATTTCCTTCTTGCATTTCTAGATCTTCTAGTTTACTAATAAACTCTGATAGTAGCATTATATAATCCTTATTACCTAGATTGAAACATCCTATACATAAGTACACTCACATTGATAAATAAATCCCACACATTTCTAGGATGTGTCTCTAATCCTACTCCTCTACATATGATTCTTAAATACTCCTTCCTCTTATTTTTACTAACCTTATCCTGAAGTTCCATATCTTATACAACCTCACATACTAAACATAAAGTCTTCCCTTGCCTACTTTCCTCGACTACAGGTTTATCAAATAACGTATTAACTCTTTTTGTAAAAAGCTTAGGCTGCTTCTGATGCTCATTTAACTCCTGAGCTATCTCTAAGTTATGCCTCTCACATAACCTAATAACACTACATGTTACACCTGTATAGGTATACAACTTATAGTAATTTCTCTTACATGTTTCTAGTGTACTCATCTTTACATCCTCTATACCTTTAATGTAGTGTATTAAATCATTAAGGCTATAACCTTTTCCTTTAAATCTCTGGTACTCCTTTTTAACCATTCCTTACTTCCTTCTTAAATCCATTAACTGTATACTTAGGTACAAATGTGGAAGAATGCTTATCTAACACATGCTCCTGTAGTTGATTTAAAGTGTAGCATATAAAACTACACGCATACCTATCACACTTAAATAAAGTATGTTTATACCTCGTATCTTCTGACATATTCTCCCTTTACATAATAACGACACACTTCTCTTCTACAGCTTCTTCTAGTTGTTCCTCATTAACAACTACAGGATTCTCTATAGATAATATCTTTGCTAGAAGAATACTAGGAGTACCTAGTGTCCTATTTACTCTACCTGTATCATCTGCTCTATAGACTTTTAAATCTCCTTCACTATCTACTATACTCTCTAACACTTGAATAACACTAGAAATATTCATACTTAATACCTCTGTAATCTATTCTCCCATGCTTTTAGAATATCTAGAAGTACATACCTTAGGGTAAATACACTTCTACCTACACTCCAGTCTAAAATAGAATTAAGTTGATCCTTTAACACCAAATCAGGATAACTACTATTACCCGGATCTTGACTTGATACAGTATCTTGAGCTTTTATCGTACTACTTTGAGGTGGATCAAAAGTAGCTGTAGTAAGTGTCTTTTGTAAGTCCATACTAAAACTCTTCCCTTTCTCTTATCTCTGTAAATATTCTTCTTCTTCTCATATCTAACCCTACACTACTACTCTTATCTTGATCATACATAAACTTCAGTATACATATTCTATCATTCTTAGGTATTCTCTTTAATATCTCTTGTACTTGTATCTTAGTATCAAAATCATATTCATATACAATTCTATCTATATTATTTTCTACTGTATCATTATCCCTCTCTTTTATAGGAAAGAGACTCTTAACAGCGTCAAAGTATATAAACCTAAAAGAATTATGGTTCTTTGAAGTTCCATCTAGAGCTTTTAACAACATATAAGAATGTAGATCCTCTATCTCTGGAGGAGACCAATTTCTACGGTGTAGAAACCTATAAATCCTTTTAGATAACTTTAAAATCTCTTCACTTTCCATTATCTAACACATCCTGTAGAAACACTAAAAACTTTCTAGTATTTCCATGAAACACATACTTATTAAGATAAACATAAACATGAGAGTCTATTCTAATACTCTCCTGAGTTAATATATCCTTAGCAATAGCAACCCATAACTCTTTAAGAATATACTTCTGGATAATTAAAGTTAACTTCCTTTTTATATACACCTTCTCCTTATCCTTTAAAGTTATCCAATATCCATAAAGATGAGACCAGAATATCAACCTCTCAAACTCATATAAAACCTTCTTCATTCCTAATACTGGATACTTTTGCATTTCTATTACTCAGGAAGTTTAAATCTATTATGCTTTACTATATGTACAGTCCTTCCATCTACTTTCCATTTATCTTCTTCTACTCCTATTTCTTTAGAAAACTTATTTAACGTAATATCTCCTAGCATTCTGTATAAAGTATCCTCTAAAGGCTTTTCCACCTCTCTATACTTCTTTAGTCTCTCATATTTCTCAATAGACCACTCAGAATACTCTCCTTCTCTCATAAAATCTGTACAGTCACATGTAAGTACTTGACATAAAATTCCATTACAGTCTGTATCGCTATGTAATACTTCTCTATGATTACAGTTCAAACACACATCAGAAGCTTCTAATAACTCTAACTCTTCTTTAGTTATTTCCCTTATACTCATACTTTCCTCTTCTATTTCCTGTTCTACGTAAGTAATTTCTATCCTTAGCCTTCTTATAAGACTCTGATCTATTGTCTGAAATAGCATATTTCTCTAAAATAGTATCTAGCAGATCATTTAGAAATACATCTCTACTTACTACTACAAAATTCTTTATAACATCCATTGACTTCCTTCTTTTTTATAAGTATAATCTCTTATCAAGAACAAACTAAGAGAGAGTATAAACCAAAATTAAGAAAAATACAAGAAAATAATAAATAAATCATAATACTTATAGTCTAGAAGTAAGTATTTTATAAGTCTCTACTCATTATAGAGGAAAATATGGACCTGAGTCAACTTTCTTATTCTCTTTTAGAAGAAGCTATTACTAAAGGAACTATTACGGTAGAAAATAGAGTTATAAATCTTACAGGTACTCAAATAATCTCTGTTCTTAAGTATATCTTAGATAAAAATATAGAAACTAAAAGAGAAGAAGAAATAAATATTCCTACAGAGATGTTTTCTTCCCCTTATAAGATAGAAGAAGAGTATGAAATAGACCCTATAAGTATTACTAATAGAATACTTGATAAGTATGGTAATTTAAAAGAAGGTAAAGAATAAAAGATGATAAGACTTCTTATAGACCTCACAGATTCAGGATTTAATGCTGATAGTTATAAAGTAGATGTTACCATAGAACTAGAAGGAAGAGCGTACTCTAAAGTTACATACATTCCTAAGACTATTTTTGTCTCTCAATTTGATGTTATATGGGATATAGCAGGACGTACTCTTTTAGATACAGTTAAAAGGAGTGTAGAGTAAATGACTGTATATTTCAATAAATTCAAAGGTATAGACAGAAATTTTATAACAGTAGGTATTAAGAATCCAGATATAGCTCTAGTTCATATTCTTACAGAAGAAGATTTCTTAAAAATGGTAGACCAAGTTAAAAATAACCCTGCTGCATTTGTTATTCCTTTAGAACTACATACATACTGTGACCATGATAAAGGTTATTGTGCCAAGAATCGAGATGAATAATGTGGTCTTTACATAACCTCTTTCCTATATGTATAAAACCTACATGTCCATTATTTAACTCACGCCATATGCTCCCACATCAAGAAGAAATAGCTACTCAAATACTTACAGGAGATGAGAATTACATATACTGGCAAGGAGGTGTAGGAAGTGCTAAAACTATGCTCTATGCAGCACTAGCAGTAGCTTTAGCAATATCTATTCCAGAAAGTGAAGGTATTTTATTTAGAAAAGACCTAACAGATAATAATAAAACACTCTGGAAGTACTTTAAGAACTCCATCAAAGCTGCATGTGAACAAAATATAATTAAAGGTAACTTTGATAAACTCTTTAGATTCAAACACCAAGGAGACTATAACGAATGCCACTTACCTAATGGATCTATCGTATACAGAGGTCAAACTAAATCCTGGACTGCATATATGGGACCTACATATGACTTTATAGTAGTCTCTGATGCAATGGAAAATAATAACTTTGGTGAAATCTTCCGTGGAGAAGGAGTAGTAGGTGGACTACAAAGTAGATTACGAGGGCAGCATGCTTCGTTCTTTAAACTACCTAACGGACAGTACAAAGATATGCGTAGATTCCTTATTGAAACTAACCCTCCTCCTAATATCAATGAATTACACACCTTATTCGGGAGAGAACCAGGAATACGAAATCTTACAACAACTACTGACACATATACAGGAAAGTATATCACATATAGACACATTCAAACAACATCTGTGCAAAATGATCATAACCCATCCTCCTATGTATTAGAAATTGCCTCTACACATTCCAACCCAGATGACATACGTAGAATTCTAGAAGGTAAGACTGTTCCTTATTACGGTGGTATACGTGTAATAGAAACCTTCCATCCAGAAGTACATGTAGCTTCCTTTGAGACTGATATTGAACTCCCTCTATTTGTAGGTATAGATCCTGGATTTCAACATCCTGGTGTTACGTTTAGTCAAATTAAAAAGTGTGCATATAATAAAGATCACTACATAACTCTTTCAGAGATTACTAATCTGTACGATAAAACTACTTACGAACTAGCAGATTATAGAAACTCTGATCAACTAGGAATCCTTCAACACCTACAGGACTTCTATCCTACATACTTTGATCTTGAAAGATATACACAAGTAAAGGAAATGTTAATAGAAAGATCAGGAGATCCTACAGATATAGATTTCTCTATATTAGAAAATCACTTTACCAACATATACTTCTGTATAGATAAATCAGGAAATAACACAAGTAGAACTAATAAGGACTCAAAGAGTGATAGAAGTATCCTTCTTACAGAATACGGAATTAACACTAAGTTTAAAACAAACATAGGTCTTGAACAATCTTTAAATAGAGTACGTAAACTTCATAAAGAACTCTGTATATGTAACCTCCCTGCTAGAATGATAGATAAGAACTGTTACATGCTTATAGATGCATATAGTGGAGGGTATAGATATCCTAAGAAGAAAGATGGAACTCATGGGGATAAACCTGTAGAAGATCATAATTATGAAGATATATGTGATGGAGATAGATACTCTCTAGAAAACTTCTTATGGTCTACATCCTATCTAGAGGATATAAAAATAGAAACTAAAAAGAAAACTCTGTATGAAGAACTATACGGAAGTAGTGGAAATCCTAAGTATCCTTGGTCTTGGATGGGAGATATCTCACGTGGATAGTATTGACATTAGTAGATATAAAGAGTATGATTACATACTAACCTGTGTAGACTGTCTTCCTATTGCACAGGAAATGTATAAAGACGCTCCTGATGATTATATAACGGTCGTAAAAGATATAAATCGGTGTGAAATAAATGCCCATAAGTAAAGACGATGAGAAGTGGGTGTTAGACATCCTTTTAGGACCACTAGAAGGAGTACGTAATAGACGTAAGTTTATAGAAAATGAATGGTTAGGAAATTACAGAGCCTGGAGAGGTTGGCCTACCTATAACTACATGTTACCTCTATCAGATGGAGCTATTCATTACTTCATTCCTCACGCCCGTAGGACTATAGAGCGTGGTAACTCTAGAATTAAAAAACTCTTACTCCCTAGAAGTAAGTTCTTTCAAACCTTCCCAAGAGATATGTACAGCCATGAAAATGCTCAATATGTAGACTCATACTTAGACTTTATATATTCAGAAAAGATAGAAAAGAATAGACTTATAGGCTCTTTAATAAGATCCTTACAACTCTATAACTTCTCTGTATTAGGAACTTCTATAAAAGTAACAAATGATGAAGTATGGCCTTATCAACAAGATATAGATCCTTTTTCCTTTTATATATTCCCTGATACTGCAGGAACAAGAGATGAAGCTCAAATTATCTTCCAAGATATAATTATCCCTTATCAAGTTTACTACAGCTTTGTAGATAGAGATGATCCTGAACATTCTCTGTACGACTACATTTCTAGTGATAAACTCCACACTCCTATATGGCCTTACCATTTAATAGAACGTCTAGCATATGCTGGATTAAGTAGTCCATCAGACTTTATGCATGGTACTGGTAACTATAAACGTAAAACAGAAGAAGATTTAAAAAAGGAGAGTAAAGAATTTATAGACTCCTTTACTAAACGTAGTAATGCTTTCTTTCAAGGTAGTAAGGTATATTTTAGATTAGGAGGAAAGTGGTTCTATACTGTAATATGTTACAATACTCAAGAACCATGTCTTGTAAGATTAGATGAAGAGGAGAATACTCCTTTATATCGCTGGGCTAATGAAAGACCTCTACCTGGAGAACTTTATACAAGTTCCTCTCAAATGGATGATATACGAACTCTACAAACTCTAGCTAATAATGCTTTAAGTCAAGTAGAAAGTAACAGAAGTGTAGTAGCTGAACCTCCTATAGCTAGAGATAGAAATCAAGCTACACGTACAGAGCAATATGTATATGGACCTAGAAGGATATGGGATGTAGAGGGAGATCCTAACAATATATTTAAAACTATACAGATTCAAGATACTGGACCTGAGGGAATAAGAGCATTTCAAATATATTTAGGCTTAATGGATAGAGGAAATGGAGGAACTATAGCAGAAGGTCAGCCTGGTAGAAATATGCCTAGAGCTGGATTTGCAGTGAATAACTTAGTTAACTTATCCCTAGCAGATACAGAAGATAGTGCTACATGTATAGAAGAATCTCTACTAACTCCTGGTATAGGAGATATCTACCATGTAACTCTAGAATATATTCCTACTTCTCAACTCATAAAGATACCAGGAAAAGCTGGCAATCTTCCTAAAGTATTTAATAAACTAGACCTACGTGGTAACTACACCTTTAAATGGCAGTGTTCTCTAGAATTTAGAGATACTCAACAAGTAGCTGACTCTTTAACGAAGTTACTAGAAATCTTAACTAATCCAGAAACTATTCAACTCTTACAAAGTCAAGGTAAACAAGTTAACTTTGCTTCTTTAATACAAACTCTCTTTATCTACTCAGTAGGAGAAGAAGGGTTAGATGATATAATTATAGATGCTCCACCTATGCAACCTATGCAGCCAGGTATGCAACAAGGTGGAATGCAAGGAGGTATGCAACCTCAACTCCAGGGTGGCGGACAAGGTAGTATACCTCCTCAGATACAACAAGCTTTACAATCTCTACAAGGTGGAGGGAATAAAGGAAATGTCCAGTAATATGTCTAATGGAAAAGAAGCTATGAAAGCTAATAAAATACGTAAGTCTGCTACTTCTCATTCAGGAAGGAATAAGCAGAAAAAAGGAAGTATGGATAATAGTAGGAGTAAGACAAAGAATGTAAAGTTCCAGAAGAGTAATATGAGTGATACAGAGTTTTAATCTTTAAAGATAAGGAGATATAAAAATGGGTATGCAACAGGAATCCTATGATGCTATAGCCCGTCCAGGTACTAATACAGGTTTAGGAACTGTATTCTGGCAGGCTCTACAAGCTGGAGTTAAAGCTGTATCTCCTACGAAATACATGCAGGACGCTAATATCCTCCATGATAAAGATCAACTCTTCCTTCCATGTAATACCGCTCCAGCAGCAGGTGCATATCCACTCTTTACAGTAATAGAAGGTATCTGGCAAGTAGATGCTGCACTTATCTACCAAGTAGCAGCAGGAACATCTATTACCTTTGATCTACTGTGGGCTGCTTCTGGAACTGCAATTGGAAGCGGTACTACACAACTTACTGGTACAATAGGTGGATCTACTGCTGGTAACAACTCTAAGTATGTCCTTGGAACTTTAATAGCTACTCCTACACAAGCTGGACCAGGACAGATTCTAGGAGTAAACGTAGGTGGTACAGTTACCTCCTTTATTGGAAATGTACAAGTTCATGTAAAGAGGATTGCATAGTATGGCAGAAGAGACTGTAGAAAATGAAAGTGTAGAAGAAAGTAAACCTACCCTAGATGAAGCTAAGTTAAAGGAGCTTATAGGTCAAGGATTAAAGGAAGGTTTCTCTGAACTTCAAAGGGGTACTCAACAGCAAAGTAATACAAATGTAAGAGAAGAGCCTAAAGATGTTTGGGATGAAATTTTAGAGCCTAGAATTAATAAGAAGACCTCTCAGGCTACTCTACGTGCTGATGCAGCAGAGGATAAGGTAGATTTCTACACTTCTGACTACTGGTTGAAGGAGATAGATGAACTCCTACCTGGAGATTCTAATACAGAGGATGGAATTGTAGAGTTAAATAAAGCTAAGAAAGCAGTACGTGAGAAGCTAGAATCTACCTTCACTAACCTTCTAAAACAAGGTAGGGGTATTCCACGTACAGATATAGTTGACTTTGCTTTAGGTCAATATATAAAGGAAAGCAAAGGTACCTACACAGAAGGAATAATTAAGAAAAGTTCCTTAAAGAAACAGAAGGAAGTAGAGAAAGCTCGTAGAGGAGTAGATATGTCTAGCGGTAACATTTCTAGTTTTACTCCTGAGCAACTTCATAAAATGCCACAGGATAAGATTAATGAAGAGTTTGGTTCTTTACTATTTTAGTACATTTCTATTTACTTCTTTACTCTCTATCCCTGGAGAATCTCTTACTCTGCAATGGAACTATCCTAAAGGTCTACCTATGCAGATAGAGAAGGTAAAGGAGGTAAAGTTTCATATCTACCGTCAAGATAACTGTGAAGGTCATTACTTACTAAGAGGGATTGTATACTACCCTGCAGATACTTTTACAGACATATCATCTGAAAAAGGTAAAACATACTGTTACACTATAACAATAATACATGAAGGTAAAGAATCTCCTTATGGAGACTACATACGTGTAGAAGGAAAGGAGTAGAATATGAAGAAACTATACTATTTACTGCTCTTATCTTTAATTCCTATAAATGTGTACGCACTTGCAATAACTCTTCAGTGGGATTATACACAAAGTACTGACCCTGCAGTAGGCTTTCGTATGTACAGACAAGATTCCTGTGTAGGCTCTTTTACTCCTATAGGAGATATAGCCCTTCCTCTACAAGGCTTTACAGATGGTTCAGTTGTAGATGGAGTTATCTATTGCTACCAAACAACAGCTTTAGACTCTTCAGGACTAGAATCTATACCTAGTAACACTGTACAAGCTCAAGCATCTCTTTCAATTTCACCTATAAATGATCTACAGGTTGTACCTTAATAATAGGAGGAGATTTTACTAGCTTAAAGAGTTTAGAAATGTATACTAAAAGTGTGGTCTAAGAAGAGTATATATACCACACATATATACTCTTTTCTAATGTCTACTAAGGTTTTACAAAGGAATTCTAGAGATGGCTGATGTAATTAACAACTTCCAGTCCCTTGCCAATGATGCTCCTAATGTAATGATTACTAAGAGGATGTATGAACTATCTGAAAGGAACTTAGCATTAGGTCAGTTTGCTGATGATAGAGAACTAGAAGCTTATATGTCTAAAACAATGCGTATTGTAAGGTATAACAGGTTTAACATTCCTAATGCTCAGCTAGTAGAAGGTGTACCCCCTGATTCTGTAGCACTTGGTTTCACTTTTGTAGATGTTACTCTTGAACAGTGGGGTATTGTAGCCCTTCTGACAGATGTAGGACTTGTAACTATTACTCACCCCATTCTACAAATAGCTATTGATAGGTGTTCCTTAGCCATTGCTGAACTTATGGAAAGAGAAATGGCTAATACTTTACTAAATACAGGTACTACTGTTATTTATGGAAATGCAGGAGTTACTACTAGAGCTTCTATAGTAAATAGTGGAAGTCCTAAAACTGACAGGTTAACTACTTCTACACTTGTAAGTGCTACAGCTCAACTACGTGCTTTAGGTGCTCCTGAATTTGAAGGTGGTCTCTATGGAGTAGTAGTCCAGCCACAACAAGAAGCTGATATGCTTCTCAGTGATACCGTATTTCAGAATAGTTCTAACTTTGCACGTGTACGTAAGTTAGAGAATGCTGAGATAGGTATATACATGGGTGGACACTTTGTACGAGGTAACTTTCTACCTATATACCGTGGAGAAGCTGCTCCTGATAGCTCCGCTGCTACAAGTGTAAAGGCTAGAGCTACTGTTACAGATACAGGTGGAGCATTAGCAACAGGAAACTATCAAGTAGTAGTTGTAGCAAGAGATCTTACAAGTGATTATGAACGTAGAATCTCTCAGAACAGTGCTAACTTAGCTGTATCTGCATCTATTACCACAGGAAGTATTACAGTAACTACTCCTACTGCTGTTTCGTATTCATACGATATCTACCTCACAAGAGTAGGTGCTACTATACCTTTTAAATTAGTAAGTAGAGGACTTCCTAATACTTCTTATATCCTTACTACTCAGCCTGCAGGTACAGAGACTATAGCTCCTACTGCTCCTGCTAGTGGATTAGAGATATTCATGGCATGGATGTTAGGTAAGAATGCATTTGCACGTGTAAAGCTCAATGCAATGTCTATGCAGTCTTATATAACTCCTCCTGGAGCTTCCTATTCTAATCCTATTGCTCAAGGACGTAAAGTAGGTACTAAAACTATGTTTAAATGTGCTGTACAGGACCAGAACTTTATGATTCGTATTGAAACTGTAAGTTCTATAGGAGCATTTCTACCTACTACTTAAGGAGAGATATGAAGTGTAGAGCGTTTCTAGCTAGTATAACTAAAAAAGCATTCTCTGATAAATTAGAGCTTTTATTTACAGGTTTTCCTGGTGGAGAGGAATGTAATATGTCTTTTCCCTCAGGTCAGTTCTCTGTAAATGTAAGTAGTCCAGACCTATTTAATACTCTTATACCTGGGAGTATGTATGAAATAGAGCTTCGTATTGTGGTGGATAGTAAAAATGCCTAGTAAGAAACCTACTAAACCTAAAAAGATCTTTGAGGAAGATCTATCTGTATTTGAAGGGATACAGAAAAGAGATGCTAAGGTAGTAGAAGTATCTCCTCAACAAGCTTTAGAAACTCTATTAAAGCTTGGATTTAAAGTTTCTCCTCCTAGTACTGAGCAAGATATACAAGCTCATGAAGATACTATAAATCTTTTAGGAATAGTAGAACCTTCTAAGTCAGTAAAGAGTAGAAAGAGGAAGACTAAAGTAGAAGTACCTGAGAAGTTAAAAGGTACTCTATACTTTGGTCATAATCTTTCTAGTGGAACATATGGTCCAGGAGATATAGAGTTAGATATATCAGAGAAAGATTTATTTAACTCTTTATTAAAACAAGACCAGATGTGTATGCAACAATTTAGAGAACCTTTCCTTCCTAGAGCTAATAGGTGTTATATAATTAAAGAAGGAGCAGTAATTGCTAAGAGTAAATATAGAAAGGTAGAGGTATCAGAAGCAGCTTTTAACTCTTCTAATGTATTTGAAGACTCATGTATTGGAGGAGTAGGAAATGCTGATTTAAGCAGAGAAAATATACCCATTCCACAATATATACCCTTTGGTAGAAATACGGGGTTTTAACTTTTATATATAAAGGAAGTACAAGTGAAGTATAAAGCTTTAGTAAGTAGATATCTCACAATGGCTGATGAAAATATACAAATTATAGTTAATGATACAGATGACTTTACTTCCCTTAAAGATAGAGTATACAGTGCTTTAAAAGTATGCGATCAAAGAGCAAATACTCAGATGTATAGGTTATTTGAAGATACAGACCTTACTGATTCTTTAAGCCCTGAAGAGTTTATAGTAGCAGAACATGCTGCTAGTCTTATATACCCCTATTTAGATACTAGACCTATAAACTTAGGAGAAGGTACTGCTATAGAGTTTTCTAAGAATATGGCTTCAGGTGAAGTAGTAAAGTTATTCTTACATGAAGTAGATTCTTATGAAGATATAGAAAAAGCAATAGAGAATATTTATAAGTTAATAGATGAGAGACTTGTAGAGACTAATAATAGAGAACTTGAGTGTATAGAGTATTTTAAAACTTTACCTATGGAACTTAAGGTAAAAGTAAGCATGATTCTTGATATTCTCTATGGAAGAAATATAATAGATAATGTAGTAAGTAGAATTCAAGAAGAAAATAGTAATGAGCTGCCAAATGGTGTACGTATTAAAAGGAATGAAGAATGATATATGAAGTAGATCTTTCTAAGAGTATATGGAGGTATTTATATCATGATATCTATGAGCGTATATATAGAATAGCTATGGAGAATGATGGTAATGAAGCTGAGATTACAAACAGAATGTTACGTCTTGTAGCGAGAGATAGAACTTTATACTGTCTTGTAGAACTTAAAGAGTCTTCTATAGTCTCTCATGCTCTTGTAAATATCCTAGGAACAGTAGCTTATATAGAACAAGTAGAGGCTGAAAGAAAGAGAGACAATACCTTTGCACAAGATCTAGAAACTTACATATGTACGAGTATAAAAAAAGACCATCCAGATATTATAAAAATGGTACTTAATACTAAAAGGGAAGAATATAGAGGTCTAGAGCGTAAGTATGGATTCTCCATCGTACATATACTTATGCAGAAAGATATTAAATCTATACAAGAGAGTGTAGAATAATGGGTGGTTCAGGTGGTCTATTTGGTGGTGGAATAGCTGGTGGTATTACTAGTGGAAATGTTGGTGATATACTAGGTCAAGAAGGATTTGGACTTACAGGTACTAAGAATAATCAAACTACACAAGTTCAACTAGATCCTACTACTCAAGCTCTTAATACGTTAAGATACGGTAATTTATTAAACATGGGTGGAGCTGTAGGAGGATTTGAGAATCTTATACCTCAATACATGCAGAGTAGTCAATTCTCAGGAGATACTACTTCTTTAATAAATAATGCAATAAATTTAAGTGCTGTACCTGGTATGCAGCCTGGAGATTGGTTTAATCAAGCTTTAGGCTCTATAGATCCTACTGGTCAAATAGATAGATTAAATAGTCTTACAAATGCTAACTCTCAGAATTTAAGTAATACCTTACAAAGTGAACTTGGTCAAGGTGGAGGAATGTTAAATGCTACACTAGGACAGAACTTAGGAGCTTTACAGAATTTACAACCACAATTACTAGGTGCTGGTAATGATTACTTCCATCAAATACTTGGTCCACAGATACAGAATCAGAATTCATTAATGGGTCTAGGAAGAAGTGGAGCTAATGAAGAAGCTCAGGCTAAAGGTGCAGCTAGTATATCATTACCTATTGCACAGTTAATGGCTCAACTTACTCAACAAGCTTATGGTCAGTATGGTAGTGGATTACAAAGTTTATATAACAATGCATATTCAGGATACAATCAAGGTGCACAGAGTTTAATGGGTCAAAATCAACAAGCTCAGGCTGGATTAGGATCTCAGTATCTTTCTAATATATACGGAATAAATCAAGCATATCCTGGGGTGTCTACTGAGTTACAAAATGCAGCGTTAAGTAGAGGATTACAAGGAGTTAACGCTTCTGATTTACAGAGACAAGCCACATCAGGAACTTTACAGAATTTACTACAAGGATTTATAAGTGGAATGAATGCTACTCCTTATACTCCAGGTCCTACACAGAAAACATCTGGTACTGGAAATACTGGTATAGTGACAAGTTATCTAGGTGGTAGTAGTGGTGGTGGTACTGCTGCAGCATTAGCAGGGTAGAGAGAATATATGCCTGGACTACAAAGTATAGACTCTGAGCTTGCTCCTCTTGTAGAAGGTAATGAGGCACTTACTGATAACTCTAGTATGCAGCCTATTTCTAGTTATCAAGGTGGAGGTGCTCCATATCCAACTGGAACTTCATCTAATATTCCTATCTCTTATCCAGGTATGCCTGAACCTTCTTCTGTAACTCCTAGTAGTGAAAGTAGTAAAGGTGTTCAATCTCAGATACAAGATATTCATAAACCTAGTATGGGGATGATGCTTTTATTAGGACTTCTAGATAAAAGTGGTAATGCAGTAAATCAATACAGACAAAGAGTCATGCAAGAACAGATAGAACCTATTATTGGTAATATTAATATAGCATATAGGCAGGCTTTAAATGCAGGAGACTTTACAGGAGCACAGAAGTTAGTAAACCAATTAGGGCCATTAACAAGATATAGTCCTAATGCAGCTAAGACTTATGAAGGTTTTACTAATGAAATAGCGAAGAGACAAGATAACGTTCAACAGAATAAGATTTTAATAAGTGGATTATTAACAAGTGGAAGAGTAAAGCAAGGTACTGCTGGTTATAGGTACTTCTCTGATCCTAATACTTTACTACAGGATAAAGATACAGTTCTTAAGGCTGTAGATATGTATGCTAATAACTCACAAGTAATAAACGGAGTACTTACAACTATTAACAAACAGACTGGAGAACCTGAGCAACAATATCCTCTTCCTGAAGCTACTAAGGCTGAGACTTTACCTAAGCCTACTCAAGATGCTATTATTGCAAAATTAGGTCCAGAATATGTACAAGAGTATGCTAGATTACAAACATTAGTAACTACAGGAAAAGCTACTAATGGAGAGAGTCTAGCTTTTAATGCTATGAATAAGGCTATAAGTGGACAGGCTGGGTATAATGTAGGACTTAGTCAATTCCCAGTATCAGAGAGAACTAAGATGAATCTACCTCCTGGTTTAGAAGGTCAGATGTTATCTCCTGATGCTCAACCTCAAGGACCTCAAGGTAGTACTCAGCCTCAAGGTAATATACAGAGTAAAGCACCACAAGGTAGAGTACAGAAAGGTGTACCACAACAAGGAAGTACACAGAATATAGCTCAACAAAGAGTTATATTTGAAGCTAATGAGATGTTAAGGAATGGTGAGATATCTCAAGAGCAGCATGATAATATTCTTAGAAATAGAGGTGTAACAGTTAATCAACCTCAAGGTAGTATACCTCAAAGTCCATATCAACAAGCTAGACAAGCAGAAGCTCAGGCTAATATTCAAGAGACATATGGTAAAGAAACAGCTATAAATAAAGCACAGTATGAGAGTAGACCTCAAGAACAGTTAGTGGGATATAAGTTAGATGAGGATGGAAATTTACAGAGAAGTCCATCAGGAATGAGTAATGCTGAGTTAAATAGAGGTGGATGGCATGCAGAAACATTTCCAGATGAACAGAGAAAGAGATTGGAGATATATCCTCAATTTAAGGGCATGTATGATCATGTAAAGGAAGAGGTTCTTACTAATCCTGTATTTAAGAATCCAGAGAAATATAGTGCCTGGTGGGATATAGCTAAGACGTACTTTCAACAAGGACTACCTATTCCTTTTACATCTATAACAGCAGGTGGTGGAGCGGTAGGAAGTGAAGATAGGCAGAGACTAAGTTCAGCTCTAGCAGTAATGGGACAGATGACTGAATTAATAGCTAATCCTAGTGGTAAAGATAATGCTAGTATTGCAGCTTTAAAGAACTATATTACAAGTCCTAATGCTAAGCCTAGTGGGATATTAAGTGCATTAGATAGTGTGTATGAGACTGAATTAGCAGGGATAAGGGGGATACTAGGGACTACTAAGGGGAGTGTATCTCCAGGTAGACCTAGTTCTACGGATATAAAGAGAGAAAGAGAATCTAGAACTCCTGGTTCTTCAATGGAAAGAAGGGATGTAACAGGAGGAGAAAGTGTAGAACCTCTGGGTGAGGGGAGTATAAGGAAGAAAAAAGGAAATGCATTAGATATAGATAAGTTAGAAGGAGTGAAGGGTAGGTTGGATAGGAGTAAGTTTAAGGCTGTAGGTCCATGAGACCATTACCTGCACATCTGTACATCAAATGGTCGAGACTACTATACATTTGTGTAGTAAGTGTTTGTCCTACAGTGTCAAGTAAAAAATGTAGGACTTATCCTACAAGAGGTGTAGGACAAATACTGACTAGACAGATTTTCCACATCGAGTATAATGGTTTACCGGAGAGGATAGGATATGCGATATAAACCACAACGGGGTATGGGAGTGGTTTATATATAGGACAGGTAGGGATTTTAGAACTAGGTCTACCTTTTATTTCTATATTTTACATTCTTATATTTATTAAGGTTAGAAAGTGTAGAGGGCAAGAAAATGAATAGGCTAGGAAATTTTATAGTAGATACTATTGAAGGGTTGATATATCTATTCTCATTTCTAGTAGGTGTAGGAATTCTTACAGCTTTTATATTACAGTGGCTAGGAAAGATGTAATGCAATACAGAGAAATAAATAAAGATCGCTACCATAGGGACTGTAAGGAGTTCTGTTATTGGAACTTTTCTATAGAAGACTGTATAGAGATAAGGAAGAAGGCTTTCTACTATGATCCTTTGTTGTTATTAAGTAGTAAAGTGTTAGAGAAGTATATGGAAGAAAAAGATGCCTACTAAAAGTTTTACATATGATGGTACTCCTTATTCTATGTATAGTAGGAGTGAGTTTACAGATGATGAGGCGTTTAATTCTCTAGATCAATACATGAGTACAGGTAAACAAAGCTTTGATCCTAGTAATGAAAAAAGTATAATGGTTCAACCAGGACAAGTAAGTTCTATAGGAGATATGGCTTCTCATACTAGAAGTATGTATGATCAATATATAGCAGCTCCTATTTCACAAGGTATACAAAGTATACAAAGTAATCCTACTGTACAAGGAATAGTAGGTCCTGGATTTACACCTCCTGAAGGAAGGAATGTACAAACTGATACAGGCATAGAAACTAGAATGTATCCTAGTGAAAATGGAAGTGGTGTAAAAGCATTTGGTGATTATTTAAAGAATACTATTAATGATCCTGTAGCTATGATGTTAATGTTAGGTGGTGGACCTATGGGAAAAGCTACAGGAAGTGTAATGCAGAAACTAGCACCTACAGTTCTACAAGGAACTCTTAAAGCCTTTGGAATGCCTGTAGGACTTGCTAGTTCTAGTCTAGCATTAGATCAAATCTTTGATCCTAATGCATCTTTTATGGATTCCTCAAAGAAAGCTATAGCTATAGGTGGAGTTACTACTGGATTACAATACATGATGGCAGGGTGGAATAAATTTCTTAGTAAACAACAAGGATTAGAAGCTTCACAGAATGCTACTCAAAGTGCTAGTAGAGATGCAATAGGAGAACAAGATGAATATAATAGAATGTTACAGGGGTTTAATGATATATGGGATAAGTATGGAGTGACAGGTAGTTTACAGAAGAATCCTAGTGCGTTTTTAAAAGAGATGCAAGATGTAGCACAGAAAGTAGGACAGGATAGACTTAACACTTCTATAAAAGGAATGTTAGATTATGTAAAGGTTAGTGGGGGAGATGATGTTAAGAGAAACTTTGCTAGTTCTATACAGTCTTTAAGAACTAACCTTACAAGTTTAAGTAACCTACAAGAAGGTTCTAGTAAGTATAATGATGTATTTAAAGACTTTATAGACAACCTTCATGACACACAGAATATAGTATTTGGAATTAAAGGTAAAGGATATGGAATTACTAATCCTTCTGATTCTGTTTTATCTTATCAACTTTCACAGGATCCTGAATTTATAAAAGCCTTAGTAAATACAAAAGCTATATCTCAAGGTCAAGCTGGAGCTATTATAAAGAATAAAGGTTTAGAACAAATTCTACCTGATTGGAAAGAATATACCACCCAAAGAGATATTGATAGAGTTGTAGGTAGAAGTAATACAAACATCCAACAGAATGCTTCTCTACGTAATGCTCAACAACAAAATAACCTTGACCTACCTGTATGGCAAAGTAATATGCAATCTCTAGTACAGGAAATTAATAATATAAATAGAAGTAAAGCTGTAACGGAGAGTATATTAGGTACAGATTTAAAAGATGTAGAAGCTGTAAAGAGTGCTGCGTTAAAGACTTTACAGAAGTATGATAAAATAGATGCTACATCTCAACAGATTGTAAATGTAGCTTCTGCTAGGTGGAGTAGAGTTGCTCAAGATTTAGAAGGTAGAACTTTAGCTTCTACACAAAGGTATGGAAGTAAGGACTACAGAGACCTTACAGGCTTTCAACTAAGTACTGTAGGTCCTTTTAACTCTTCAGTATTACAAAGTCTAAAAGAGAAGTAATGGCTGAAGGTATAAATGGAAATGGAAAATTAACTACTTGGTTATTAGGAATATTTGCTACAGTTCTTATCTTAATTCTAGGATTTCTTATTAATGCAATATTGAGTATAAATACTAGAGTAGGAGCTTTAGAAATCTTAAGTTCTGCTAACTCTGAAAAGGTAAGACATCTAGAAAATGGTACTCTTAGTATAGTTCCTGATAAGCTAGACTTTGTAGTTAAACACGCTGAACTGACAGCTAAACTCTCTAATGTAGAGAGCAGTAATAAAGTATTAGAAGCTAGAGTTACTAGTATATCTGAAAGATTATTCGTTGTAAGCACACAGCTAGATCATTTAAGCTTACAGGACGGAATTAAAGAGAAGTTTAAAAAAGAATGATCACCTTCCAGTTAGATAGTAGTGCAGAGTTATTAAAAACTTTTCTCCCTCCCTTTAAAGGTACATGGAAAACTCTGCCTTCCCACTTAATTCCAGAAGATACTTTACAGGACTCTTCTAACGTATCATTAATAGAAGGAAAGTTACGTAGTAGACCTGGTTTATTAGACTTTGATACTTTTCAATTTCTAGACCCTTTAAGTCCTGATCCAGCACTTACTACTAAAATACTAGGAAGTATACAGTTTATAACTACTACAAACTCTAAGTTCTTAATATGTAGCTCATTACAAAATATATGGACTAAAAGAGATACTTCTAATACATGGACTATCCTTCCTGCTACATATGTAATACAAGGTTCTTCTCTATATAACATAAGAATGTGTATGCTTCAACAAGGGAGTAGTATTTACTTACTATACGCTAATGGAACTCAACAGGTTAGTCAAAGTACTAACTTAGGTCCATTAACTACTATTACTAACTTACAAAGTGGTAGCTTACCTTCTCCTATAGCTAGAGATATATGCGTATCCTTCGATAGAATAGTAGTAATGCAACCTCCTTTTACAATAGCATGGTCTTCAGTAATTAACAACTCCTTTCCAGCCTTTACATCCTGGTCAGCTTTAGATCAAGTTATTCTTACACAAACTACAGATCCTTTAGTTGCTATTTCACCTCTAGGAGTATTAAATTATACAGTATATAAGGAAGGAAATATATACGCTGCTATAGCTCAGAGTGGTCCTTCTTCACAAGCCTTTAGATTTGAACATAGAGGTGAATACGAAGGTCCATGTTGTCCTAATAGTGTTATAAACGTAAATGGATCACAAATACGTATGACACCTACAGGAAGAGTAGGTATATTTAACGGTACAAATCATGAATGGATATGTGATGGAGTATGGCCTTTTATTAGAAAAGAAATAGATAGAAACTACTTACAGAATGTATTTGGTGTTTATAATTATAAATTATCAGAAGTAACCTTCTGGTATCCAAGGATAGGAGATACAGGAGCTTGTAAAGGAATGTTAATTATTGACCTTCCATATCCTACTGCTGGTATTTCTACTTTTTCATACTTCCTAGGAACTTCTAGCTTTGCTGTCTCACATGGACTATCAATACGTAAATTTAAAGACATAGTAAGTCCTGTAGTATTTGGTTCTTCTTCTCTACTTCCTGATACGTCTAGTGATGTATTTCCACCTAGGGCATTCCTTCTAGATGAGGATACATATAAAGATAGTACTAGAAACTTTACTTGTAAATTTAGTACTGGATTGTTTAAACCTGTAAGTCAAGTAGATCAAGGTGGTATCTCTACTGGTAAAGCTAAAACTGATAACTCTGGAATTTATAAGCCTACTATTGAGTTATACACCACAAGAGATAACACTAGAGGTTTTATAGATCTTTCTCCTTTAATAAGTAACGGCTTAGAAACTAATGGAGATATCTTAGAAACTGATAGGATAGACTTAACACAAACCTTTCCTAATGAATACCATGGATTTAATGAAGCTGGGTCTTTTATAGGTGTACATGCAGAATGGGAAGCTTCTTCAAAGGTAGAATATAAAGGGTGTGAAGTATATGGAAGAAAGACTCCTTAAGATTATATACTACTCTACAGCTATTATATATGTCTATGTAGGATTTCTAGCTGTTAAGTTATTTAGACTATTAGAGAAGAAGAAATAAATGCCTTCTCTACTAGCAGTTCCACATTTTGATTCTTATGATACCTTGCTCTATAAAAATAACCCTACCATTCAAGAACTTATCCACTTACTTTCTAATAATGAAAGGAGCTTAAATTCTTACCTACAAAGTATAAATAACCAATTTCAAGACAGTGTAGAAAGTGTAAACTCTGTTGCTACTGTTATCTCAAACTTAGTATTAGCAGCTCAAGATGTAGGATTTACTATCTCAGGTGGGATTAATCAACGTACTTTAACTGTAGATTTAAATCTATTAGCTTCTACTGGACTCTTTGTAAGAGGAGTATCTAATAGAATACAATCTACAGGATCTACTACTCTAGGTACTGGTGGTGAGGTATCTTTAATAGATATAGATCCTACATATCAAGGTCAAGAAAGTATTACTGTAGTAGGAAATATCCATACAGGAACCTGGAGTGCAGGAGATATTACAGTTCCATTAGGAAATAGTGGTCAAAGGGTAAGAAATACAGGTAGGTTATTATCTCTTACTTTTCCTACACCTCTAGGAAACTCTGCAGGGACTACTGAAAGTACTCTTATTTCTTTCTCACTTCCTTCTAACAGTCTATCTCAAGATGGACAGAGCATAACTCTATATACCTCTGGTCACTTTGCAAGTAATGGAAACGATAAGAGAGTTCACTTTAACTTAGTAAATACTCCCTTACTAGACTCTGGTATTGTAACGTTAAATAACACAGATTGGGTATCTACATTACAGCTAGTAAGAATTAATAACACTCATGTATCTACTAGTAGTATTTTTCTCTCTACAAATACTAGTATAGTAAAGAATATCTCCAACCTAACTATACTAGACTTGACACTCAACACCTTACAAGTTACACTTACAGGTAGCTCTCCTACTACTGGAGCTGCTAATGATGTGTTAGTATCTCTAGGAATTATGGATTATGCATCATGAATCTTACTGAACTTAATGAGGAATTAGAAAGGCTTACAAGATTACGTAACTCCTTAACAGATGATACTCTTATTCTAGAAGAACGAGAATTAGCCTTTCGTAGGTTAAATCGTAGATTAATATATTCTATAGAAGTAAAATCTAATGCTATTAAAGAGTCTGAAAGAGTTATAAAATCCATAGCCCATAGTATATATGGAGAGATAGAATTCTACATGACTCTAGATGTAGATGAGCCTATACCTATAGTTACTAAAGATGTTCCTGTAGTAGAACAGGAAGAGATACAAAAGGAAGTTATTTCTATCTCTACAGAAGGAAAGGAAGATGTAAAACATGGGACTTATAGGTCATTCTTTACGTATCTTAGATCATTTAGGAAATGATGTAGTATTAATAACCCCAGATGGAGTATTACTTAAGAATAGTGTTATAGACTTTGGAATAGATGCTACTAATATAGAGATAAAATTAAATATAGACTCAAGTATGAGTACAGGAGATATCTTAGTAGGTAAGAAGCCTGATGTATTAACAACTGTAGATCCTAATGTAACTACTACACGTAAGTACTTATCTCAGATAGGAGATGGTGTACTTCCACTTACTACTACTTGGGAAGCTATTATAGGAGGTGGAACAGGAGATGTAGTAGGTCCAGCTAGTGCTGTAAATAATAACCTAGTAGCATTTGATGGAACTACTGGTAAGTTAATAAAAGACTCAGGAGTATCTAGTTCAGGAAGTGGACTTACACAAGATCAAGTCCTTAACAGACTAGCCTTTAGGGCGTAAGAATGATAATTCTAGATACAACTACTAGAAGTTTAGAATTTAAACTCAGTGGAACAGTAACTACTAATCAACTTCCTTTTGTATCTTTCTACACAGACCATACTTCTTCTGCATATACTCCTGTCTCTCAGAATGGAGTATCTAATAACACTACAGCAGTAACTATTGTAACTGCTCCAGGAGCTAGTACACAAAGAGCTGTAAAGTATATAAACATAAGAAACAGAGATACAGTAAGTTCTACTGTAACTCTTCAATACAACGACAACGGAACTATTAGAGAACTCTTTGTAGTAGTATTAAGTGTAGATGACACCTTAACCTACACAGATGTAAATGGCTGGGAAGTAATCAACACCTCAGGTCAAAAAAAAAGTATAGCTAGTATTACTGGAAACGTTACAGTAGTACAAGCTACAGGTACTAACTTACACACAGTATTAGACTCTGGTACACTTACTACAATTACAAACGTAGTACATGTAGATGATAACTCAGGATCATTAACTATAGATGGAACTATAACCGCTAATGCAGGTACTAACCTTAACACTTCCTTACTAAGTACAGAAGCTACTCTAGACGCTAGAACTGGAATACTTACTGAAACTGCTCCATCTACAGATACCGCCTCTAGTGGATTGAATGGAAGATTACAAAGAATAGCACAGAGACTTACAAGTCTTATCGCACTTCTTCCTTCTGCATTAGTAGGTGGTAGATTAGATGTAAATATAGGAGCTTCTGCTGCTACTGTAACTATTGCAGATACAAATCTAGATAACGCTACCCTAGTAGATAATGCTGGATTTACAGATGGCACTACTAGACTTTTAATGACAGGGTATATTCTAGACGATACAGCAGGTACAGCTCTTACAGAGAATGATGCAGCAGCAGGACGTATCTCTACCAATAGGGCTGTAGTAAATGTAATAGAAGATGGAGCTACTAGAGCTAGATACGCTACTGTAACTGCTAGTAATGCTGTAAAGGTAGATAACTCTGGAGTAACACAACCTGTCTCAGGAACTATTACTGCTAGTAATACAGCAGGAGATATAGCTAGTGGTGCTACAGATTCAGGAAATCCTGTTAAAATAGGTGCTCAAGCACGTACTACTGATATAACTCCTGTAACTTCTGCACAGAGAGTTAACTTAATAGCCGATACGTTAGGTAAATTAGTAGTTCTCCAGGGAAGTGTACATGATCTACAAAGTAATGGAACTACTAACTATACTACTACCACTGCAGCAGATGTTATTGCAGCAGCAGGAGTAGGTGTACGTATTGCAGTAACTTCTATCTTAGCCACTAATGCTCATGCTACAGTAGCTAGTAAAGTAGAAATACGAGATGGAACTACTGTAAAAATCATAGGTCACTGTGCAGCAGCAGGTGGAGGATTCTCTTTAAATTCAGGAGGTAGACCTTTATTCATTACCACTGCCAATACCGCTGCTACTGCTAGAGCTGTTACAACAGGTGCAGATATAGATGTAAGTATAAGTGGATATAAGATAGCTAATTAACTTTTTATAAATATAGTTGAGAATATAAATGGCAACTGGTACTATCTTATTATGGCCTGGAGCTATAACACTTCCTGATGGAACTTCTGGAAATGCTTACTGTCAAGCTCAAGTAGCTAAAAGTACTGGCACAGCTCCTACTAATGGACCTTCTTTATTCTTTACTGAACTCTTATTTGATGCTAGTACAGATGAACACTGTTTCTTTACTTTCACACTCCCTAGTGACTACAGCTCTGGAGGAATTATAAATATAGACTGGAAAAGAGCCTCAGGAACTACAGCACAGAATTGTATATTTAAAGCTGCTGTAGCTGCTGTAACTCCAGGTGCTACAGAGGTTCCTAATACTAAAGCCTTAAATACAGTAGCTACTACTACTACAGCAGCAGGTACTACTTCTCAAGCTTTAGTAACTACTGCCATAACCTTAACAATGGATAGTGCAGCAGCAGGAGATATGGTTACTGTTATGTTAGGTAGAGATGCTGATAATGCATCTGACACCTTAACAGTAGATGCTCAAGTTACAGATGTTAACTTTACATACACTACTACATAAGGTATAAAGATATGCCAGACTTTCTATTTAGTGCTCTAGTTACTCTTAGTGATTTATCTACATTTACAATAAACTTAGATGTAACTAATCAACCTGATCTTGCCACAGCAACAACAGTAGCAGAGAACTATGTTATAACAAATCAAGCTAGATGGGCTAGTTTACCTATTACAGGTGTAGTAGTTACAGTTCAAGTGAGGCCGTAATTAGAAAGTATAAACTAAAATGCCTCTAACCTTTGATGGTGTAGATGATAGAATCTCAACAGCAAATAGAAATAATGGACCTACTGCATTTCCTTTTGCTGTAGCAGCAGTTATTAAACTCTCTAGTGTAGCAGGATTTCAAGTAGTTCTTCAATATTCCTTTGGAGCATTTGACACGACTGGATTTATGCTTACTGCTATAGATAACAATGGTCTAGGAATGAGATGGTGGATAGGAACAGGAGTTGCTGCTGATGCTACTACAACAGTACTTCCTAATAATACCTGGCTATTCGTAGCTGCATCAAGCCTTAACAGTACTACACATAGACTCTACTCATATAACTATGAAACACGAGCAGTTATTTCTAATATATCAACTACTACATCTTCTCCATTTGTGAACCCCTCAGCAAGCTTCTTTCATATAGGTATGGACACTGGAGCTGATGTAAGTTATGGTGATAACTTCTCTGGAATTATGTCTTATGTTGGTGTATATAAAACAGACTTTACAGGTCATAGTGGAGATGCATTTCAAGCTATGGCATTTCTAGGTCCATATGCTGTAGCTACTCCTAGTAATTTATGGACTTTTAATGAAATGACAAGTACTATTACACGTGAACAGATAGCAGGTGGAAATGATGGAACGTTAACTAACTTTCCAGCTTCACCATGGGTTGAAGGAGGCTTACCTTCTCCTGTATGGAGTATAGGAGGTAGAAGGAGAGTATCTAGACCTGCTATTGTCTCTGCTGGTGGAGCTGTAACAACACGTAAGACTCTTATGGGTGTAGGTATATAAAGGTGTAGGTATATAAAGGTGTAGGTATATGAAATGCAACTTTCATTACTAGACTTAAAGAATGAATTAACTAATGATCCTACAAATATAGGATATGCACAATTCCTTCAACCTATAAGTGCTAGAGATAACTTTCAATTAGCTACTTTACTAAACCTACGTAGATCAAGTATACAAGTCCCTAGAGAGCCTATATCTACAATGAGACTCTTTAGTAATATAAATGCTAATGATTTTCTATCTCTTACAACTATACAACTAAATGAACTACACGTTGTATTAACAATGCCTACTATAGATCTTAATGACTCTTCTATAAGACAAATCCTACAAGGTATCTTTATAAATAAAACTAGTACGTTACAGAACTTTGCTGCATTAAGGACCAGAGACGGTAGTAGATTTGAAGAACTTACAAGTCCTGGACAGATACTACTTACTATATATATCTCCCAAGCTCTAGAGAGTTAAAGATATGGCTGGTGATATCTTTCTTAAAGAAGGTACTATATTTACTCTCACTAGCTCTGGGAGTTCTCTTACTAATGGAACAGCAGTAGCATCAAGTAATGATCTAGATGTTAGAAGTAGTGGAAGTGCAGGAGTTATACAAAACCTAGAAGCTTTCTTTGAGTTCGTATGTCAATGGGCTACTGTAACAGGTATAGCAGCAGGTACAGTAGCTGCTGAGTTATACTTATCTCCTGCTCTAGATGGTACTAACTTTCCAGATGTAGATCTTACAGGTTCTTCATCTTTCCTACAGTATTCAAGTTTCATAGGTAACTTTATGTGTCCTAAGACACCTACTGCATCTACAAATATGAGATTTAATTCTTCTGTTACAAGGTTAAGACCTTTAATATATAGACCTTATATTCTTAATAGAAGTGGTCAAACTATAGCTGCTGCGTGGAGTCTTAAAGCACAGAGTACTAGACTTCAGTATACTTAGGAAATGAAAGTGTTAGAAGATACTTTCCTAGAAAATATACAAAGTAGAATATTTGCTTTATACTCTCCTATAGTAGAAGTAATGGGTGGAGTAATATACAGAGACTTAACATTAAGACATACAGGAAGTATAGTATCTTTAAGTCTTCCACCTTCTAGTGCATCAGGTTGGGGTTTCTCTAATCAAGGAAAAGGAGAACTACGTTTTAACCAAGATGGATATGTAGACTGTAGTAACGAGTTTAGATCTACTTCCTTCACACTTACTGCATGGGTGTATAATAGAGGTATAAATACCAACCCCTACACAGCTATAGTTACAAGCTCTGTTTCAGGAGATTTCTTTGGATTTGCTCTAGTACTAAATGTAAGTGCAGTAGATAAAGTAACTCTTGTAATTCAAGACTCTACTACAGAAACAGATATCAATGATCCTGATGTAATGAGTAAAAATACATGGCATTATATATGTGGAACATATGGTGGAACTACTGGAAGGTTGTATATAGATGGACTAGAGAAAGCTAATGCTACAGCTCCATTAGCATATGAAAGTGGAGATCATCTCATACTAGGAGATTTTACAAACACTATAGATACTTCAGGAAGGTTTACAGGTTCTTTAGGAGAGGTAGGAATATATAATGCAGCCCTTAGTGCTGCTGAGATAAGATACTTGTATAATAGAAATATTCTAGACCCTATATATAGGAGTCAAGAGTTCCTATACCTACCTCCTATTAAAGACTATACATACGTAAAGATCTAAGGTAAAGAGATGGGAAGATATACACGTGATGAAATACTAAGTCATGCATTAGACTTTCTCCAGAGTCCACCCTTAGATAGACATGATAGACCTGGAGATGTGATAGATCAAAATGCATTTTCTATATCATGGTTACAAAGTGCCTTAGATAGATGTCATGTAAAGTTTCCATTTAGTACTGATATTCAAGATGTAAGCATTACCTTTCAGAGTAATAGTACAGATGTAGTATTAAGTAGTGATACTACAAAGTACCTCCCTACAGATTTTATCTTAGATGTCAGAGATGGAGTTATATATACTTCTGGAAATCAAAGTATTAGATTAAAGAGAAAGTCCTTTCAATATTGGTTAAGTCTATACAACTCAACACTTAATAATAAAAGTCCTGTACCTTCTATATATACAATAATCCAAAATAGAATTAAAGTAGCTCCTATTGTACAAACTAACATATCAGGAACTCTATGGTATTACAAACTTCCTTCTCTAGTAAACTCAGGAGATTACATAAACTTTCCTGATGAGTGGACTCTTATAGAATACGTCCATATAAAAGGAATGGAATGGAACCATACAGTAGATTTAGGTACTTCTCAAATGTTCTTAGAGAAAGAATTAGCAAGACTTAAAGCTGCTGGGTTACTTAATGAAACAGAATATGATGTAGTTCCAATAGAGAATGATCAAATCTTTAGAGATACTCCTATAGGAGATAGAAATTCCTGGATGGGTGATATAGCTAGGTAACTTTAAAAGTAAAGGAGAAAGATATGAATGCAGTAGAATTAATATCCTTCCTAAATGGTGAATCTACAATGACTGAGACTGTACTGTTAAATACCTTAGTCCAATACCACACAGATATAGGAGAAACTCATATAGCTGCTTCTTTAAAAGGTCTAATGGAAAGAGCTTCTAGAGGTAACACCTCTCTACTTTCTAGTGGAACTATATCTACTATTACTAATAAAGTATCTGACTATCAATATAAAACTGATAGATCTACTAGGAGGTAGCGTATTAAAAATGAGAGAGGAAAGAAGGTATACTACCTTAATAGGAGTTACTAACTACTCTACTATACAGAATATTAGTGAGTCTTTTACTATTATAAACGTAGAATTAACCCGTGATGAATTAGTACATGCTATAGAGGGATTACAAAAGACTCTAAGAGACTCCTTTAGAAATGAATACATTACTCTAGATACCAAGAAAGAACACGTTACATCAGATAAACAAAGAAAGAGAATGAGAGAGTATTATACTAAAAATAGAGATAAAATGAAAGAGTATTATAAAAAACGTAGAAAGGTTACTGTAGATGTCGAGACTTAAAAAGAAAAAGCATCCAGGATTTAATAATGTACAGAAGAGTATAGAAAAGGAAGGTTATTCTAAAAAGAGTGCAGGTGCTATATTAGCAAGTAAAACTAGGAGTGCTAGTAAGAGTGCTAAGAAGAAGAATCCTAAGTTAAAAAAGGTAAAGTAATGCCAGTACCTAAAGGTAAGGAAGAACTCTATGGTAAAATAGCAGGACATATGCAGAATTTAGGTAAATCTTTACAAGAAAGTAAAGATATAGCAGATAGAGCTGTTAAGGTTAAGAAGAAGAAAAAGGTAAATAAGAAGTCTAAGTTTATATTTATACTTCTTATATTACTTCCTGTATCTGTAAATGCTAAATGTATAGTAGTAGAAAGAAACTTAACCATTACTCATAGATTTGAAAGGTTAACAGGATTTCCTAAAGGAAGAAGGGGATATGTAGTAGACCATATAAAACCTCTATGTGCTGGAGGGTTAGACAGTGTTGAAAATATGCAATGGCAGACTCTTAAAGATTCATACTTAAAGGATATACAAGAGCGTAAGTATTGTAAATCCTTATGGAATCATAAGTAGGAAATAAGTATGACTACTTACTTTATAAGTACAACTGGAAATGATAGTAACTCTGGATCTCAAGGTAGTCCATTTCTTACATTTAAGAAATCATTAGAAACTATGGTTGCTGGTGATTTACTTCTAGTAAGGGGTGGAACTTATAATCAAAGTATACGTAAATTTGAAATAAACATTCCTAGTGGTACTTCATACACAAATGCTATTACAGTAAGAAACTTTACAGGAGAAAGTCCTATTATAGCTCCTGGTAACGGAACTTTATTAGATCTTAACTATAGTTCCTCTGGGTCTTTACACTACTTAATATTAGATGGAATAGTCTTTGATGGCCAATTTACTAATGAATCTATATTCTTTGATGGAGTTACTGTTGACCATCTAAGGTTTATAAATGTAACAATAAGGAATTCCTTACATCAAGGTATCTCAGGATTTGATGGTAGTAATAGTATAGAAATTATAGGTTGTGATATACATAACAACGGTACAAATCCACACTTTGATCATGGAATATATATCGCTACTCCTAATTTACTAGTAGATGGTTGTGATATTCATAACAACTTAGCATATGGAATACAGATCTACCACAGTGGTGCTGGAGCTACACTAACTAATGGAACTGTAATTAGAAACAGCTCTATCCATAACAATGGAGAAGGAGGTAATACCCTCAACCATGGTAATGGATTAGATTTCTATAACAACACAGTATATAACAACGTAGCAAATGGGGTAGACATTTCGTATAACAATGCTAACTTTAGAGTCTATAATAACACAATATATGGAAATGGAGGTTCACCAGTAGCTATAGGTGATGCTCAGGCTCAGAATGCTGTAATAGATAACAACATATTCTGGCAGAATGGTATAAATAACATAACCTCTAATGGAGGTACTTTTACACAAAGTAATAACTTAACATCTAATCCTATATTTGTTAATCAAGGAAGTTTTGATTTTCATCTACAAAGTAACTCTCCTGCTATTAGAGGAGGTACTTCTTCACTCTATCCTGCTACAGATAAAGATGGAAGTTTAAGAACTACTCCTCCAGATATAGGAGCATATCAATTTCTTGTAGTTATTCTACCTCCTCCTTCTACAACTATAACCTGTGATGATTCTTTACCCTGGATTTTAGTCTCAAGTGGAACCTTTGCTAGTGATACTTTATTAAAAACTGTAAACTTCTCTGTTAGACCTGCAAGATGGATATGTTTACGTAGTCTGAGAGAAATAAATGGAAACCCCTGGACTTCATGCACTGAGTTTATGGGAGTAATGAATGGACTATCTCTACTACAAACAAAAGGTATACTCTTACTGTGGGACCATGCATTAATTACTGAACCTCCTACTGATGCAGCAGTAGCCTTTAGAATCTATAGACAAGATACTCCTACAGGACTATTTACCCTCATTGCAACAGTTCCATATCCTATTGTATCTTATTTAGATACAACTGTAATAGCAGGAAGTTCATATTCTTACGAAATAACTGCTGTGGATTACTTTAATAACGAAAGTTCTATAAGTAATATAGTCTCAGGAGTAGCTCCTAGTGCACTTCAGCATTCTGTATGGTGCTTTGATAGTCAAGAATTAGGAGTTAATAACGGTGCAGTTAATGCTATTGATGGACTTACTACAACCTTCTGGCATACTCAATGGATGACTGCTTCTCCTCCTCAACCACATAACATAGTAGTAGACTTAGGTACTGTGTATCCATTAAATGGATTTCAATACCTCCCTAGACAAGATGGAACTCCAAATGGAACTATAATTCAATATGAATTTTATATATGTGATTACTTTATAAGTAAAGGTAGAGTTATGAATGCTCCTATAATGCAACCTATACTGGCTATGTGAGATGTTACTTCCATATATGCAGAAGAACTATAGAAAAGAGTATATAAGTGAAGCATACGTAAGTACTCCTCCTGCAGCTTTTATAATAGATGAATATGAAAATATCTTTACTTTAGGTCTTAACTACCAAAGACCACAAGATAGTCCTAACGGAGAGTACTCTTTTAATATACTTAAAAATGGATATCCTACAGGGGAATATGGAAGTAGAATTGAAAGAAGAAATAATAAAGTACGTATATTCACTCGTAAAGGATGGAAGTATTATAATGGAGTATCTTTTGTGTGAAATGTGTGGTAAAATCTTCCTTGAGGAATATGTACAAGTAACTGTTACATCTTTATGTGAACAGTGTGTAGATTATCTTGAGTCAGAAGTACCTGGAGATATATATGAATCCACAGAAGAAGAAACATAAAGGAGGTATATACTATAAAATAGGAAACTTTATATACTCGATAAGTTACCTCCTTGCTAAGATAGCATGGTATTTCATTAGGATAGGAGATAGAAAGAATGTCTAGAGAATATGTAATTCCTATGAATGCAGTTACACTTGCTAACCAAGCTGTTACACTTGTATACTTTCAAGTAATGGCTTCTGTACCTATTACTGCTATTGAGATTCTACGTGCATACGCCTCTCAACGTGGAAGTACTACAAGTGCTCAGGTAGGGGTACAACTCAATACACAAGTATCTGCATTTCCTACTCTTACAAGTCAAGCTCCTGTAAAAGTAAAGGCAGGAGATCCTGTTTCTTTAATAGTAGGTGGAACAGCGGGTGCAGCAGGTACAAGTGGAATTAATGCTAGTGCTGAAGGTGCAGGAAGTAAGACTGTAGTGCTTCCTGATAACTTTAATGTCCTTAACGGCTGGCTATGGGTCCCTACTCCTAATGAGACAATTATAGAAACTCCCCAATCTACAGCACATGGATTTGGTCTACACTTTCCTACTGCTCCAACAAGTCTAACAAGTTGGTCAGGTGGATTAGTAATCAGAGAACTAGGTTAATCTTTCATAGGGATAGAAAATTACTCTTTTATAGAATAGAAAGGAGTATGCTATGCCTTCTTATATTTTCTATCCCCCTCCTATGCCACAGTCTACAATACCTCCTTTAGTAAAGTTCCCTATTTCTACCCCTCCTCCTGCACCTGACAATCCACCTTTTATTTCTAATGTGTCTCAGTACCTCATTAGAGACACATGGCAACCTGGGCCTCTCTACAGGGGTAATTTACAGAAAAGTAATTTTCCTATCCCTCCATTTATCATAACAGGAGATAATCCACCTCTTAGACAAGAAAATACTATAAATAGAATTAATCTCTTATGGAATATTCCTCCTGTTGCATATACTGCTTATGCTGGTCAAGCTCCTGTTGCACATCTCTTTCTTCCTGTAGATTCTCCCAGTCCTGCACTTTACATGTATCCTAGAAGTATCTACCTCCAACACCTAGAAGCTTTATATTGGAATGTTACTAAACATAGACCTATTAGAGATACCTTCATTACTCCAGGTACCATTCCTACTCCACCTTCTGCTACCTTCCAAGTTAATGTAAATATATTTAGCGTAAGACATTCTATATCTATAGAAGTAAACAATAACTTAAACTTACAGAATGTAAATCAAGGTAGTACTTTTATCTTTACCATCCGTGCTTTCCATAGAAAAGGATTTCCTCGAGTAGTTAGCATGGCAGATGCAGTTAGTTTAGTTTTAAAGGATTCATTAGGAAATGTAGTAGTTTCTAGTGGAGTAACTACTAAAGAGGAAAATACCTTTACCTACACATACCAACTAGATACTAATGCTCCTAAAGGTCCATGGAGTATACAAGCTATAGCTTCTTTTAGTACAGATATAAGAATTACTCCTTTTACTGTATGCTTTACTGTTATATGAGGAAAAATAGATGTTAAACACAGTGAGAGGTTCTTCAGTGTTAATAGAAATAGATACCAAAGGTGAAGAAAATCAATACGTAAATCCTGACTCTGTAAGGATTACTATTCTAGACCCTCTAGGATCTATAGTTGTTAATGAAGCCAATATGTTTAGTGAAGAAGATATAGGATTCTTCTCATACACTCATGATACTTCTAGTGATGCTATACTAGGTCCATATACTCAAAGAATCACTGTAACTCAAGGTTCTTTTAACTACAAACCAGAACCTTCTGTATGTTTCATTCTAGACGTAGCACAAGTACCTACCTTACCTGCATTTCAAGGTAATGCATTTCAGAATAATGCTTTTCAGGTCTAACTTATAGATATAAGGATAAAGTACATGGCTGATCATGCAACTCTAATACATGACTTCATAAGTGCAGTAGCGGATTTAGCAGGAAGTGTAATTAAACCTTCAGACTGGAACCATGGACATAAATTCCAAGGTGGAGTAGACGGTAACTTACTAGTAAAGGATAGTACACAAACAGATGGAGTACTTTTTAAAGATCCTATAGTAGCTACTCCAGGAAGGTTAACAGATTTTCATAATGGTTCTCAAACCTACTCAGGTGCTTCTCCATCAGGGGATTTAGTAAATCTAAGTATTACTCTTACAGTACCTTCTAAACTTTTACTTATATTCGTAGCTGGACTATCAGATAGTGCAGGGTCTCTATCAGGAGGTCAAGCTCAATTCAAAAGAGACAGTACTACAATAGGGTCTACATTTCTATTAAATAACGTACAAGAGTATACTTCTGTTATATACGATACCCAAGTAGCTGGTACATATATCTACAAAGTTAATATAATAGCTTCTGTAGGCCCTATTGTAAGTTGTACTGGAAGGGTTAATGTTTTAATATTTACTTAAGCTTTATTATAACTTCTATACCTTTAAACTCTTCTTTATTAAAGAGTAAAACAGCTAGTAGATTTTCTAGACTACTCTCAGTTATTATTATATCTACATTTCCATTTCTTAATAAAATACTACGTAGGTGAGATATAAGTACATCTAGCTTCATCTGGTTAACCTTTTATATACTCAAGTAGTTTATGAAATACACTTACCCCTTTTTTATTTAACTCCTCCTGTCTCATCTTTGTTTGATAATACATTAACTCTAACTCTGGACTATTCCATTTATGTTCCTCTGTTACTCCTGCTCTTCTTTTTAACTCTAGCATAGCAGCAGTACTACTACAAGCTTTACTCATAGCTTCATATACTCTCTCCTGCCATTCTAAAGGATAACTATCTACTGCACTTAAATCCTTTAAGAACTCTTCTTTAGTCATGATATTTTAATTCCTAATGCTTCTTCTATGTCTCTTATAGATTCTGGTCCATTAACATCCATAACTTCTCCTGATAGTCTCCATGCTCCTGTCTCCTTATTCCTTTCTATTAATACTTCCTTCTTTCCTAATACTTTACTTCCTTCTAGAACTAAAAGACCCCTAGAACCTTCAGGATCAGTCCCTAAGGTTAACATATTTCCACATAACCCACTAAATCCACCATATCCACTTCCAGCATTAACACCTCTTGTAGTACTTTTAGAAGGGTGGTGTATAAGAATATAGTGTTTACTTTCCTGTGCCTCTGCTACACCCTGTACAGTCATATACTCTAACCTACTAAGAACATGAGACATTCCAGCCTTAGCATTTAAATCATGTGCAGTCATTTTATTTAACACATCAAATACTACCAAATCAAAAGGTACATGTTTAAGTACTTGAGAAGCTGATCTAGGTTTATCTGATTCTGGATATGTACCCCATATTACATTCTTTACATTCTCTACTTCTTCAGGATTATCTAGAAAGTTATTAGCAAGTGCATACATAGTCCATGCTACACCATTAGGAGCTAATCTACGTATTTGTTCCTGCCATTCAAGTCTACCTGTATCAGTTTGTACATATAAACAATTCCTCTTCTTACATTTCATTCCTAGAAAAGGTTTACCATTTTGTAGAGAGTCACAGAGTTGTATACAGAGCATAGACTTTCCAGCCTTAGGAGCACCTACTAAATACGTATACCCCCCTGAGCTTAATAAACCATCTACAATCCAATCTACTTCTGTATTTCTCTTTGCTAAGTTTGTAAAGGTCTCAATTATCATTCTTTTACTTCTTCTTCTAGTTCTTTAACATAGATAACTATATATGTATATGCGTATTCTCCTTTAAAAGGATGCATATACATATGCTCTGCTAGTAAAGTCCAGTCTGTACTTTTATATGTTTTTATATAACTGTGAAAATCTTCTAAGTTATCAAATATCCCAACCATCTTCTTGATTATCATCTTCTATCTCCTTTATCCTATCCATTACTCTATAAGTAATTAACTCTAAAGTTTCCTCTTTACATAAAGGACATCTTATGTCATGTACTTTATAATCCCCATCTACTAGAGACATATTCATATATACTGCACCATACGAAGCACAACTACTACATCCTAGTAAATGTAATATAAGTACATCTCCTTCTTCTGTAAGAATTACTTCTCCTATGTTAATAGATAGAATATCTTTCATATAGAAGGTCTCCTTGTTATCTTAAAAGTAGCAGTAATAGGAATACTATTACTTTCATATGTAAGTTCTCTTTGAGTAACATCTTTAACTTCTTGTAGGATTTGTAACTCTTCTTCCTCTCTTCCTCTAGAACTTGTAGAAGTATATGGAAACGCCCATTTTAATGAATCATGTTGATTTTGTATTAAATAAGACTCTTTAAATCTCTTTTGTAGTAATATACATGACTCATTAATATAACTCGCTACAGTTCCTTGTATTCTAAAATTAAATCCTTCCTTAGCTGTACTTTGATTTTGAAAGTAAAATAGTCTACGACCTCCATATAAAGTCCTTGCTATTAAATCCTTTCTTATCCTTTCCATCTCTTCAGCTTTACGTTTTTGAATCTCTACATTACCTTCAATAAAATTAATAGCGATACTGATGTAATTAGGAGTGACCAGGTTACCTTCCTCATTTGGTATAAGAAAGGATTCAATATTTGGGATTGTATAGACAAATGCTGGATTATAAATAAGCCTGTTAAACACCCTATAAGGAGGCTTAGGCTTATACTTACCGTATCTATCAATAGATACATAAAAATACTGTCCACCATATGTTAAGTTTTTAGAAATAGTTCTACGTGGGTCATCCTTTCCATTCCACTTTACTTCTTCTCTCCATCTCTCATCTTCTTTAGAGCTGTGGGGATTATAAATATTATTACATAAAGGCAAGTTGAAAAGACCACAAGTAACTGGAGTATGTATATCCACACCATTTCTTAAATCCCTTAACCTTTCCTTCCAATCTAATATTAAGCAATAAATCCTATGTTCTACAGCATCTAAGTCATGTTCAATCCAGAATGTATCTTTATCAGGTAGTAAGCAGTCTCTAATACTCCAACATATAGATGTTTTCTCATGTATCCCCTCTGGACACTTAGGATTAATACACTTCTTAGGAAATCCATTAAGAGCTGGATTTAAATAAGACCACCTTCCACTACTTTGTGTTGGTAAGATAACAGGATGTATTCTATCTTCATGTCTTAAAGAAGCCAAGAAGGTATCTTTAAGAGTATGTATATTTGAATACTCTAATCTTAAAGAAGCTATATCTTTCTCTTTCTTACCTAATGTATCTCTTTGTAAAGCTTTTAATAATTCATCTCTAGATACAGAGGGCACTATTACTCTCCTTCTATATCTTCTTCTAGACATTGTTGAGAAGCTAGATACTCTAAAGCACCTTTTATAGCTTCTTCTACATCTAGTTTAAATTGATCTTTACTAGATCTACTTCTCTTTACCTTTTCCTTTACAGGCTTTACGTATATACCTTCATACACAGCACTACTTACTTGTTGATGACTAGCAATATTAAACTCTACATTACCTGCTACTTCCTTACTCGTTTCTACTATATCTTCCATTTCCTTATCTAATAGGTCTGCTATATACTGTACTCTCTCTTTATATACTTCTACTCCTTTCTTCTGGAATTTATCTATTATATATAAAAGAGGTTGTCTTCTTAACATATACTCTTGCCATGATAACTTATCTCTTGTAAATTCCATAAGTTCATACTTCCATACATGATTAAGAGTTGTATCAGCATCTAATCCTGCATAGAAGTACTTCATGTTTAAATCTCTAGTAGTTCTTATGTGTTTATGTCTGTTATATCTCCCTACACATGAAGTCATGTAATCTAAATTAGTAGGCTCTCCTGGAAATAGCGTACTCCAGCCTAACATACAGTCTTCTAGTTTTATACTCTCTACGTTAAATACTTTTATGAAATGTGGTAAGTCTACCAACCCATTCTGAGTAACTACCGTAGTGTTAGGCTGAATAGGTAGAATATTAAAAGCATGAGTATGGTGAACATCACAGACGTAAATATTACCTTCAACATCTGCTAGACTCCACATTTCTAATCTATTATTATCTTCTATGTTATACTCTGTGTCAAATCCTATATACTTAGGAATACTTGTAGGTTGCATATTTATATTCATATATGGTGTTTCTACAGGCCATTCACCTCTTACAAATCTACCAAACTTTATAAAATCTAATACAGTAGCTCTATATAAAGTTGGATTCTTAAATAGAGAAGCTATATGAATTACTGGGTATATATTCTTTAAAACTCCTTCAGGTTCATCTCTTATAGGATGGTAGTAAGAGTCAAATCCTAATATCTGTGTATTAATATACCCACTATCTACTCCCAATACCCAACCTCTCCAATCTGTTATTCCGTTATTAACTCCTTCTAAATTTGTTAGAGCATATAGAGAGATCCCACCCATAGAAAGGATGTAGGTGTTACTGTCAGGGATATTAAGATAATTCTCTGTACAATGCTTAATTGCATCTTTAAGCATAGTAGGAGTAATTCCATTCACAGTCTTATTACTATTAATATTAGGTAAATCATTCTTTCCATGTGGTCTACACTTTATAATATTAGCTCTTGATACTTGAGAGTATGGAATTTTAGTATAAGGAAAAAACTCATCCTGTAACCATTTTCCACTAGGACCTATTAGAGGCTGAGGCCTTACACTTTCTGTAACTTCTAACTTCTTTCCACCTTTATATAGATATCCTGTTATCTTTCTACCTTCCTCTTCATGTTCTCCTGGAGCTTGAGCTACTATACATACTTGTGAATCTTTAACGTAATAGTCAGGAGTTATATAAGATGATAAACTATACAGAGGACAAGGCTTACAAGAATCAGGTTTAGGTATAAACATATCTTCCTTAGAGCTAAGTTCACATCCTTAGCTCTTTATACAGTTATTTATATGAGTTTATCTATCCTACAGCATTCCTTTGCTATGATCATCTCAATACTCTGTACTAAGACTAACGCTTCTCCTTTTGTCTTACATGTAGCTTTTATTAAAGCTGTTAGTACGGCTGACACTATTAGATTTACAGGTTCTTTATGTCCAGCTAACAGTACAGCCTTTGTCAAATCTAGCATATCTGCAAACATATTATCTATTCTTGATTGAACCTCTTCTTTAGTCATCTACATTCCCTTTAAATTACCTAAAAAGTTCCCTCCATTCTTACTTAATGAAATATACATATAGTACATCCCTTGTTGTACACATAGTAATACATCTTTAGTTCCTAAAGGAGATCTATCTAACTTACTAAAGTAAAGTTTACTAAACTTTGCCCAATTATCATTACTAAAGTCATTACTCCTTGGATGTATTACATTTCCTTCTTGATCTCTTTTGTAACGTATATCAGGAGAGATATCAAAGGAGAATCTCCCTTTCTTTCCACCATTTACAGGATCTACTACTCCTGATACGTTATATACTAACCTACCACTAGGAGATACATCTCCTTTTTCTGTATCTCCTTCTACATACCTCTTCCTTAGAGTTAAAGATAACCCACTTTCTGTTTTATCCCACTTATACTGTCCAGCAGGAAGAGAGAGATTCTCTTCTAGAGCTTTAGTATGTTCAGGAGTTAATGAGAAGTCTTCTGCAAAGATATCTTCATTTCCATTAGATCCTTGAGTGGTAAAGGGATTCTCTGGAGCTTCTAATTCTACACTCTCTTCACTATTGAATAAGTCTTGTACATTAGACATCTTCTATATCCTTTATATTCGTAGGTAGAGTGATGGTAGATTCTAGAGTTCTTAACACAAACCTTGGTAAATCTCTATCTGAGAGATTCTTTAAAAACCTTCTAAACTGTGCTCCATCATAGTCTAGAAACATTAAATGGTTAACACACCATTCTAAAGCATCCTTATGAGAGAAGTCTATTTTTACTACACTTCTTTCTTTTATTCCATTAAACACCTCCTTTCCTTCTTCTTTATTTCTATTATATATCTCTAAAGCTTTACTACGTATTGTATCTTCTAACCTTTCTATACTTTCCTCTACATAATTTAACTTATCAGTAAGAACCTTAGTACTTTCTGTAAAAGCCTGTTTTCTTTCTATATATACATTAGCACATTCATTTCTATATATACGTAATTCATTTAACTGCTTTAAATCTTCTTTTAACTCTTGCTTTTCTAACTCTGTAAGTCTACTTTCCACTCCTATTCCTCTCTATATATTCATATAATCTAGAAATAATTACAACACCATTATTCCATGTTATTTTCTCTAAAGAGTCTACTTTCTGTCCTTTTAAGATATCCTCTAGAGTATACTCTGTTTTTTCTATTAACTCTGAAAGCTTATTAATTTGTTCTTGAGTGATATATTCTGGGTTTCTTTCTATTACCTCTTCCTCAGAGTCTATATCTCCTGTAGTGATCCCAAATGCATTTCTAAAAGCATATCTAGCACAATACATTAACCTTCCTGTTATATACTTCTCCTTTGTCATTGCTGCAGTCATTTCATTCATATCTATAGGAACTCTAAAAGGAGTACTTCTACTATGCCCACGTATATGATATATAACACATGCAGCCTCTACATATTTCTCCTCTGTAATAGATTGGATACTATAAGAAAGGTTATATTTCGTTAGAATAGGTCTTACTTGATTTACTATAGATTCTATAGGTGCATAGGAGTATAAATAACCTGACTTTCCATATACCTTCTTTGTCTTTTTAATAATAGGACACTCACTCTGAAATCCTGTCATAGCTATATTAAATTCTTCCTCTGCTACTTCTAATCTCCACTCCCTTCTCATTGCTAGTAGCTTCTCTAAAGCTTCTACTGGTACATTCTTATCTATAGCTTGTGAGATTAAAAGGTCTACCTGGTTATCTTTAAGAGCTGGTAGATTCTCCATTACGCATACCATTTATGATAAGAATCATATGCTATAGATATCTCTGGGTCGTTTATATAAGCTAAAAGTAAATCATCTAACGCTACATGTCTATTTTCTGTATCTAAGTCTTTAACTTCTTCAAAAGCTTCTAGTAACTCTTTCTTAGTCATCCTATTTCTTCCTCTCTACTACTACACCTCTTATATACTCTTTCTTAAGAGGTAACTTGTTAAATGTATAGAAATACTTTATACGTGTTTGTAAAATAGACTTCTTTCTCTTTACTACTCCTTTAAACATCAACCACTTAATATAAGAACTCACATCTCCGTTATGTACATTACACATCCTTTCTATTGATCTTGGACTAATATAACTCCCTTCTCTACTGTATAAATAAACTATTATCCTATCCATATTACTTAAAGTCCAGAACTTCTGTATTTTAATATCTCTCATATATACATACTTCTAAAGTAGACTTGAAAGTAAATAAAATAAAAGGTAGACATTCCAGAGGACTCTCATATTCCATACCCCCTGTATAGAATACAAGCAAGAATGTCTACCTTTCTAATACTCTAGGGGCTGGAATCTAGAGTATTATACTTCTACTAACATCTCATCAATAAGAGCTTCTACTAGTCCTACTTTATCATTACTTCCCATAAAGCTATGATAAGATACAGAATGCTTCACACATAACCTTTCAAGCTTATCTGCATCCATAGAAGTAAGAAATTCCCTAATCTTAGTCCTTGCAACTTCTTCTTTACTCCTTGGTGTCCTATCAGCTCTCTTACCTTCACAAGCTTCTAGTAATTCTTGTTCAATATCCTGTACATGAGTATGAGCATTACAAAGCCTGATAAGGATCTTAGCCTTACGTTTCCATCCATATACTTGCTTACTAAAGGTATCAACAAGACTTTCCCGTACCTCTACAGGAGTGATATCCATATAATCTGTATAATCAAAGCCTGTAAGTTCACTTACTTTCTCCTCAACTCCATTTACAACAACACTCTCGTTCATAATTTCCCTTTATATTTCTGTATTTTTATGCTACACTCTGTACTGATTATTTGTAATTCTACCAGTGATAAAAAAGAATGTCAACCATTTTTCACACAAAGGAGAAAAAATGTTCCAGGAGGAGAAACATAAGACTTTCTACAAATTTATAAAGTTTCCAAGTTTTAAACCCAGTGACTACTTTTTATTTAAATCTATAAGAGACTACTTCTTTCCATACCATAAAGACTTATCAAATACAAGACAGGTATTTGTATTAAGTATGAGATTTTTATATTCTAAATGGAATGATCCTTCTTGTAGAGAGAGTATATTAAATTTAGCTGAGATTATAAATCATGAAGATCTTGATAGACAACTAGAAAGGGTAGAGTATAGAACTCTACAAGATATAATTAAAGATACAGAAATACAAAGACCTTAAGTAGAAATAAAATAGATGTTTTCTAAAATGAAATTCATAAAATTTCAGGACCTCAATCTCTACGTATACATAAGAGATCTTTGTAAATATACTTATAAATAAAATATAACTTAATATAAAAGTAAATATATTCTTTCATAATATTAATAAAATATCTATTTATTTATAAAGTAATAAAATCTAAACTAATAACTATAATCTTATCTTACTCTTTCTTATCTTAAGAGTGAAGTATCTTTAATCTTAAATTGCAATAACTATGCCAGACTTTATAACTAAATTAAAAATAAATATATAAAATTCTTCTCTATATTTATTGACATATCTCCTCAGAGACGTTATATTCTCACTATCCACTCACTATGTACTGTGAGCTGTCGGTTGGAGTCGAACATATCCCCTAGTTACTGTTTCTTTAGTAGAAGTTATTCTTTCTAGTCGATATGAAACTATACCTAGACTGTGTTATAGGATAGAATTTCATACCTAGATATAAGAAGTAAAAGCTACTAAAGCGACTGGTATATACAGTTTCTAGGCGATATCTCTTTTCATGTATGCGTATATGAGAAGAGTCCTGTTTATAGGCATTGGTAGCCTATACTGAAGAGTTACCTCGAAACAGGAGAAGTATATGTACGACTGTGAAGGAATAAAAATTGATATATCTCTTAGATTAGGTATACCTTTTAATATGATAGAAGAGCTTTGGAATGTAGTATTAGACTCTAGAAAGGAAGAACTCTCACATAACTCTCTAAACTATGAAGAGTTGGAGACTCTATTTAGGTTAAATATGTGGATGCCACAGGATGCTTGGATAGACCCTAATGATCAATTATGGCATGAATGCATGCTTAACGATAGTTTATTTGAGTAATACATAAAGGAGAAGTAAATGCTGAGAGGAGATATGGTTTATAATGCAATGTTATTGCTTCTTAAAATTCCACATAAGGAGAGAGTAGAGATATTAAAAAAGTTCTGTCTAGTTTGTGGGCATTTATATATCAACTGCGACTGTTCTTCTACTACTGTGAAGGAAGAAAAAAATGTTAAATAGTCAAGAAGGTTTTGACTCTACTTTGTCTATGCCCGTGGATATCTTCCCTGTTGCAGAAATAGATTATAGAGAAATCTTCACAGAACTATCCTTCTTCACTGATCCACAGAAAGCAGAGATACGTACTAGAATTCATGATTATGAGTTAAATCCTAAATCTCGTACAGGAGGTTCAGCACTTAAAAAGGAAGTAGAGAAAGTAGCGTACTTTAAATTTGGCTTGTTAGAGCATCTACAGTCTATAAAAGATATACTTCATCCAAAGGAGAGAAGTAGAACTTCTGTAAAGGAGGCAGAAGCTTTATCGGAACAAAGAAGTATTAATAACACTGCACAGACTTATAGAAAGGCATTTACAGACGAGAAGTTATTACGTGCATTCGCTACTACTATGTTAGGAGATGTCCAGGGGGATTATACCTTCGAAGAGTTACCTGTTGTACTAGCTACTAAACAGATTACAGGGATACTTCAGTCTATCAGTTAACGTAAGTACATATAAAGGGGACATATATGTATAGCTATGATGATCTATTCACCTCTGTTCACGAAGTACACTCCGAACATATCCTGAATGAGGTAGTTATGTCACTCTATGAAGCTTCTAAAGTATGTCCTAAAGGTATGCTCGTAGTCGGATATAACCCTCATGAAGTATGTGAAAGATGTGAAGTAGTGGAAGATTCTTTTATAGTTTACTTCAAATTACAACTTCTATTCAATGGAAAGTATACAAATTATATAAACCTGTGTGATTGTTGTTTAAATATAGTAGTCGAGTGTGAGAGAGAGTTCCAAGAGAAGAATGAAGTAGGATTCTCTACACATTCTATTGAGTAACTTAAAGATACACCTCTCATGTATAGAAATATATGTGAGAGGTGTGTAATACTGTAATGCATATAAAGGGGACATATATGCAGGATATATTAACAAGGTTAACAGTTAAACATATCCAAGAAGCTTATTATATACTATTAAATTCTCTTCTATCTAACCTAGAGTCTGTTAAAAGGTTAGATAGAGCATTTGATTTAGTGGTAAAGGATAGTAAATATAAAATAGAATATGTATCAGGGAGTCCTGTTACCTTTAAAGTTGTAAGCCCTAATGGAGAATATACAGTTATAAATAGCCAAAGACTATGTACTTGTCCTGATAATCAAATACTCTGTAAGCATAGATTAGCAGTATCTCTAATACTAAACGCTATTAACCTACAGAAGAGAGATGGTATATCTATAGATGTGAAGGAGGTATTGAAATGAAAAATAGTGTGTCAATATCCTTTGTATGCCCTGAATGTGGGGAGCTGGTGAATAATATGTATACTATACCAACTAAGCACAAGTCGATATACAGGTGTATATGTACTAATTGTTATGCAGAGTTTTTAGTAACTTTTAGTATATCTATAGGTATAAAAGAAGAAGTAAGTACATGAAATATACCTACAGATACTCTAGAGAACCTACTATTACTATATCATGGGTATGTCCTATATGTAGAGTTAAAACTACGATCACTCATGAAGGAGAGATATATCCTGAGAAATATATAACTACTTCTCAATTATGCTGTTGTGAAGCTCATACAAAGATATATGAAAGGAGAATTAAACAAGCTATAGCGTGGGCTAGAAACCAGAAGTTTAGTAGAGAGTATGTATCAAGAAGCCATTATAATAATTTCCATACTGAAGGAGGGAGTAAATATAAAATGGTAGCTTCTGTACTAGCTAATCTGGGTGAATACTTCCCTTTTACTTCTGAAAGGAATAGTAAAAAGTCTACAAGCTAGAATTCCCCTCTGTATGCCTCTGTAATGAGGGTAACATTTACAGAGGTGTCTACCCCTTCAGGAGGATATTAAATACACTGGTGGCCTCAGCAAGGGGATAGAAATTTAATCTATTATGTAGAAGGGTTGAGAGTATGAAAGAGAAAGTCCTTGGAGAATGGATTACTGCCCTGAAGAGTGGAATGTATACTCAACTCCGCAATCGTCTAGAAGACAGAGAGAGAGATAATACTTACTGTTGTCTAGGAGTATTGAGTGTAGTGACTTCGCATAGGTCTCCTAGTGGACATCTGATGTATCCTGACTGTGATTTCTATTCTGATATCCCACCAGTATGTAGAGAAGAGGACTCTATACTCTGTATTCCTCTGAATGATGAAGGACCTCTGGATAACTACTCTCGTGTTGTATGGTTACTCCTACGTAGTGAGAGTTACTATAGTCCTTTCTAATGTAAAGGTATCTAATAGTTCTAGTCTCTACATAAGTTCTATTAGATACCTTCTTTAACTACTACCTCTATTCTAGTAGTACTACTAAGTTAGTAGTACCTCTGGACTAGAGTTACTCCCATAAGAATACTCCATCTTCCCACAGGACAATTCTCTCTGTATGATATATAGATATATAGAGGGATTCCATATCTAGTCCCTGGAAGTTCGTACCAGAGACCAGAAGTTTCTCAAGGAGGAGTACTGTAATACTACTCAGTAATGAACAACTCTGGAGCGGTCTCTAGTAACCATAAGACACGTGAGTAGTTATCCAGAGGTCCTTCATCATTGAGTTTGATAAAATCCATGCTGTTCGCATACTCAGAGACTGGGGGTATGTCTACGTGATTATCAGTACAGATGGTACAGTCAGGATAGATAAGAACTCCCTCGCTATTCGTATGGGACGTAATCACACTCAGGACTCCGAGACAACAATAGCCATGTGGAACCTCTGGATCCTGTATCCTACATTGAATCTGTGTATAGACTCCACTCCTGAGCGCTGTAATCCATTCCCCAAGGAGTTTCTCCTTCATAGTCTCACCCTTTCTACGTAACACATTAAATGACCTGTCTACCTGGTCCACCATTCCATTCAATATCCTCCTGAAGGGGAGAACACGTCTGGAAATGTTCCCCCTATTATAGAGCCTCACAGAGAGGAATTCTAGCTTGTAGACTTCTTACTATTCCTTTCAGGAGTAAAAGGGAAGTATTCACCCAGATTCGCTAGTACAGTTGCTACTGTTGTATACGTACTTTCTCCATTGGTGTAGAATGCATTGTAGTGAGACTTCGAGACACTTACTTTAGCCCACTTCTTATTAGTACTCCATGCTATAGCTTGTTTAATTCTCTTTTCATAGATCTTTGTATGGGCTTCACAGCAACAGAGTTGAGAAGTAGTTATGAATCTCTTAGGATATATATCTTCTCCATAAGTAATAGTAGTTTTTACTCTACATATAGGGCATACCCATGAGATAGTAATAGTAGGTTCTCTAGAGTATCTGTATGTATATTTCATAGACATAACATCCTTGTTTCACATGGAACATTCATGTACTTAACACCTCCTTCACATCTATAGATATTCCATCCCTTTTCTGTAAGTTAATAGCATTTAGTATTAAACTCACCGCCAATCTATGTTTACATAGAATTTGATTATCAGGACATGTACAGAGTCTTTGACTATTTATTACAGTATACTCCCCATTAGGTGACTTAACAGTAAAGGTAACAGGATTACCTGATACATATTCTATTGTATACTTACTATCCTTCACTACTAAATCAAATGCTCTATCTAGTCTTTTCACACTTTCTATATTAGATAGAACAGAGTTTAGTAGTATGTAATAGGCTTCTTGGATGTGTTTAACTGT
>WNGN01000131.1_pt1 | contig 47053 bp, 44 predicted proteins | sample 5400561 | NCBI WGS metagenome assembly WNGN01 (sample SAMN13153379, study PRJNA577476) | soil metagenome | isolation source: 115 cm soil or saprolite under Garry oak tree replicate 2 | place: USA:California | collected 2016-06-15 | reverse complement strand
TAGTCCGCGGAGAGGACCTCGATCATCGCGTTGCGCGTCTGCCGCATCAGCACGGCCGCCAGCGCTGTGCCGAGGACGAGGGCCGGCATGATCATCCGCCTGACGTTGGCAACGGGGTCTTCGAGGAGCGGAACGAAGCCCGACGCCGGCAGCCAGCCGAGTCGCACCGAGACGAGCAGGATCAGCATGATCCCCAGCCAGAAGTTCGGAATCGACACGCCGCAGAGCGAGACCGCGCTGGCGGCGACGTCCCACGGGGTGTTCCGCCGGACCGCGGCCAGCACGCCGGCCGGGATCGCGAGCGACAACGCGACCAGGAGCGCCAGGCACGCGAGCTCGACCGTGATCGGCAGCTTGATCGCGACCGTCCACGCCACCGACTGCCGCGTCCGCATCGACTCGCCGAGGTCGCCGCGCAAGGCGAGGCCGACCCACCGGAGGTATTGAACCGGAATCGGATCACGGAGGCCGTACTTCTCGCGGATCTCCTCGAGCCCGGCGGTGTCCGCGTCTGTGCCGGCCATGACGCGGGCAGGGTCGCCCGGGATCATGCGCACGCCGGTGAACACGATGACCGTGATCAGCGCCAGCGTGACCGCCGAGATGAACGCCCGGCGGACGAGGAACTCGATCACCGCACTACTGCCAGCTCGTTCCCTTGATGCGGATCAGTCCGTCAGGGACGGCCGTGTAGCCTTTGAGGTTCTTCGGGAACGCGACGATGTAGTTCTGGAAGTAGAGGTAGATGATGTTCCGGCGCGCCAGGAGCAGGTCGTTGGCCTCACGGTAGAGCGCCGTCCGCTGGCCGACGTCGCTCACCTCGCGGGCCTTGCCGAGGAGCGCGTCGACCTTCTCGTCGCACGCGAGCGTCTCGTTGAGGCTGCCGCCGCACGTATGGAACTGGTGGATGTTGTGATCGGGGTCCACGCGGCCGCTCCAGCCGATGAGGAAGGCCTGGTGCTTGCCGTCCTCGTTGTCCTTGAGCGAGGAGGCGAACTCCTTGGGAGTCAGCGTGATGTTGAACCCGGCCTCGCGCGCCATGCCCTGAATGACCTCGCCGACGCGCCGCTGCTGCGGGTTGTTGACGATCACCATCTCGAAGCCGTAGCCGCCGGCGGGCCCGGCCTCGGCCAGGAGCTTCTTGGCTCGGGCCACGTCGCGGCCGGGGCACTTACGGCCCTTGTCGAAGAACGGGCTGTTCGGCGCGATCGGGGTGCAGCCGGGCGTGTACAGGCCGTCCCACGCCACCTGATTGAGGGCCTCGCGGTCGATCGAGAGCTCGAGCGCCTCCCGAACGCGCGGGTCGTTCGCGAGCGGCGTGCCGAGGTTCCCCGGCGCCTGCGTCTTGCCGCTCTTGTTGTGGAGGTTGATGGTGACGCCGTTGTAGCCGAGGCCCGTCACGTTCGAGACCTCGAACCGCCCTTCCTTCTTGAGGCTCGCCGCGTCGGTCGGCGCCACCAGGTGCATGAAGTCGATGTCGCCGGAGCGCAGGTTCGCCAGCCGGACGTTGTCGTCGGCGATGATGCGAAAGACGATGCGATCGAACTTCGCAGCGGCGGGGTCGAAGTAGTGGGGCGAGCGCTCGACGACGATGCGGTCCTGGGGCACGCGCTCGACGAACTGCCAGGGGCCGACGCACACGGGGGCGGTGCCGAACTTGTCGCCGAGCTTCTCGACCGCCAGCGGCGACACCGGCATCCCCGCCCGGTCGGTCAGGATCGCCGCCAGCGGCGACAGCGGCGTCTTGAGGCGCAAGCGGATCGTTTGCGGATCGACGGCCTCGACCGCGGTGATCCCGTCCAGCTCGCTGCGCCGGTTCGAGCCCTTGAGCGTGCGGTGACGGTCGAGGGAGAACCGCACCGCCTCGGCCGTCATCGGCGTGCCGTCGTTGAACTTGACGCCGCGCCGGAGCTTGATCGTCACGGTCTTGCCGCCGTCGCTCAGCGCCGGCATGTCGGCGGCCAGCTGCGGGTAGATCCGGAGGTTCTCGTCGATCTCGTAGAGCTTCTCGCACATCTGCGCGAAGATGATCCGTCCCACGTAAGTCCGGGCCAGGGTCGGGTCGAGCACGTCGGGGTCTTGGTTGAGGGCCACCACGAGCGTCTTCTTCTGCGCGTGCGCGGCCGCCGTCTGCAGCGTGAGCACGGCGAGCACCCCCACACTGAGCCACAGTCCCTTCCCCATCCTGCCCATAGGTCGTCTCCTCTCGCTGAGCGGCCGGTGTGACGGCCGGTAGCTCGCCTGGCGATGAACGGATTCAAATGATATAACACCCTTCTTCGACGGGTTCCGTGTGTCCGTGCGGTTCGCGAAGGGGGACGCTCATGGAGAACGCCGCAAACTTCGCCGATGCGGTGCGACAGACCTTCGAGGCTTACACGGAGGCGCTGTCGGCCGTTATGAAAGCGCTCGAGAAGCTCCCCAAGGAGGGCGGCGATGCCCACCGGCAGATGGTCGAGCAGTGGCTCGCCCTCGCGCGGATGAGCAAGGAGAGCGTGGTCGCCGCGATCAACCAGGGGTTCGACCTGTGGGAGCGAGAATGCCGGCGCCTCGTCGGCGCCCCCCACTCCCCTGGGCCGGCCTCGGTCTCAGGCGCAATGATCGACGCTTTGGTTGAGAGTTGGCGGCGGACGCTCGTCGCGTTCGTGCCCGGAGGAGCGCAGCGGACGCCTTGAGGGTCCAGAGGAATGAGCCGAGCCGCCGCGACGAAGCTCTCGCCTTCCATCGCCGACCTCGTTCGGAGCTTCGAGGCGTATTTCGCGGAGCATCGCGTGTGCGACGGGCTCGCGGGCAGCATCCTGGAGGTGACCGAGAACGGCGTCCTGTGGGGCGTGGCGTGGCTAGAGTGCTCCGCCTGCAGCGTGCACTGGGAGCGTCGACTGGCGGTTTGACTCCATCGAGCGCCGGATCGCGGCAGTCATGGCCCGATCACCTTCGTTGCAATCAGAACCTGCACGACGGTGAGGATGAGGATGGCTGCGGCGACCGCGAAGAGAGCCCACGTGGCTCTGACCAAGCCCCGATGCGGCGACCATTCCGTGTGAGACGATCGCCTGGTCAGCCGCAGCCCTCGCCTGCTCTGTCGCGGCTCTCAATTGCTTCTCGATATTCCGCATCTCCAGCATCACGAGACACTGCCTGTGCGTAGGCGAATCCACCTCGCCCGAATGTAGGATCTCCCAAAGTTCCGCGTCGCTCTTCTTTCGCAGATCTGGCACCGTCACAGCCATCGGCCTTCCCTCCCAAACGCATCGCACCGGATCGTGCGCTGGAGCGCGTTCGCGTGATGCGGGCGCACTCCGGCTACGACGTCCGCCCAGCAGCGGAGCAAGGCGAGCGTGAGGGCCGTCGAGGGCGAGACGATCCCGCTAGACCGCTATGTGTCGACCGAGCCCGGCTGCGCCGCATGGAGCCGGCGCCCGAGCTCGTCCAGCGGCTGCTGGAGCTGTCCCAGCAAGCCCACGACGCCGCCGACGGTCTCGGCCATCGCCACCCGCTCGCCGCGCAGCCTCTCGAGCTCGCCCTGGAGTGAGCCGAGGTTACGGCGGAGCTCGCTGACCTCTCCGTGGAGCCCCTCGCGCTCACGCTCCCTCGCCTCAAGAGTCTGGCGCAGGCGATCCCGATCCTCGATCAGTGCGGGGATCACGCGGCCGAGTATATGCTGGCTTTCGGCGAGCCACCGGGTCACCTGCTGCGGACTTTCGAGAATCTCCATCTCGCTCATCGGCCGTCGTGCCTCCTCGTAGTGAACGCTGGGTTGCTGTTTCGGACTCGGGGATACGGTGGTCGTGTCCTCCCGCGCGACCTGGACGAGCTCGTGAGAGGCCCCGGTCGCGAGCCACGACCGGCGTCGCCGGCGCTCGACGGGTGGCGGGCTATCCGTCGATCTCCCATCGCGGGCACCGCGCCGGTCGACCACGACCCGGACCCCCGGGTCGCTCTCATGGCGACCTCGCAAGTGCTCGTAGAGCGCCGGCTCATTCCGTGCGACGACGATCAGATAGCGCATCGTGAGCTCTCTTGTCGGCTCGCCGGCACGGGACGCGGGGCGGGAGAGATCAGTGATGACCTCCCGAAGCAGCGAGCGCAGGAGAAAGATGGGCATTGCCGTGTCGTTACAACCTCCCCGACCCAAGATCCAGGACAGGCGCGACTCTACCATCCGCGATCTGGCAGATTCAAGCGTGAAGTGAACGGAGGGCTCAAGGCCGGTCACCTTCGGGTCGACACGAGGTACCAGCCGCGAGCCCGCCGGAAGAAAAAAGTCGTGAACCCCGGGGTGGCCAAGCTATGAAGGTGCTATGGTCCGCGTTGCGCCCGCGGCCGCTCTCGCGCTTGTGCTCGGCCTCTGCGGTGACGTCCTGGCGGGGCCGCCAACCGACACACTCGACGGGGTGTTCATGGCGGTGAACCACCTTCTCGACGATCCTGAGCTTCGAGAAAGGCCGGCGAGGCTTCTGACGGCGATCCGCAGCGTCGTCGGCGACCGCTTCGATGTCCGCGAGGCGTCGAGACTCGCCTTCGGGCGCGAGTGGCACGCCCGGACGTCGACCGAGCGAGACGAGCTCGTCCGGCTCTTCGGGGAACTCCTCGAGCACGCCTACGTCCTTAGGATTGCGTCACGGGCCAACGTGCATCGCGGCCTGGCCATCCGCTATCTCGGCGAGTCCATCGACGGCGACCGGGCCGCCGTCACGACCACGATTGGGTGTCGCGACGGAAGCGAGATTCCGCTCGAGTATCGAATGATTCAGCATGGCCAGCGTTGGGCGATCTACGACGTTTCGATCGACGGCGTCAGCCTCGTCGCGAATTACCGAGCTCAGTTCCACAGGATCATCCAGCAGTCGTCATATGCAGAGCTCGTCGCTCGGCTAAAGACCACCAGCCCAAGAACGCCGACCGTTTCGGCTGCGGCCGGCGAGGTTCCTGTCGGTGCACGGGCCACGGAACACGCGTCGCGGGACGAGGTGAGCCCAGCCGCGGTCCTCGAGCGGGACGTCGCCGGTGACAGAGACGACCACGTCACAGAGCTCATCCGACCCCGCCCGCCCGAATTGCAGGCGCGCGTGCCGCCAGCGAGCGCGGCTCCGGTAAGCGCCACATCCTATTGGATTCAGCTGGGCGCCTTCACACGGCCAGACGCGGGTGAGATCGCATCCCGTCTCCTCGAGCAGAGCCTTCCGGTGTCGATGGACAGAGTGGCGATCCCTACGAGTCATCGCGGACAGCTCCTTTTGCGGGTGCGCGTTGGCCCGTTCTCCGATCATGCGGAGGCGGTATCGAAACTCCGGGACCTCCAGACGAATGGCTACCAGGCGTTCATCGCTCGCGAGCCCGATTGATCGGGCGAAGTGCGCCGCCGGGTGATCTCAGGGGGATCAACGATGAGTCAGCCTTGGATTTGTGCGAAGTGCGATCGGCCGATTCTCAAGAGTCAGCCGTTCACGACGGCGATCGTCCCGGGGCGATCGCCCAACCCCGGCGTCGTCTCGGGGAAGGTCCTGGTTCACAAGAACGAGGAAGGTCCTGGTTCACAAGAACGAGGAGGATTGCCAGAAAGATTGAGTGGCGGAGGGCGAGGGATTCGAACCCCCAAGGGGCCTGCGCCCCGGTGGATTTCAAGTCCACTGCCTTACCAGTTGAGGCTAGCCCTCCGTCAGCACGGATTGTCGCATGGGCGAGCGGCGCCGTGCAGGTCGCGCGCCGGTCCTACGTCGTCGGCGTCAGGCGGGCGAGCCCATCCATATACGGTCGAAGCGCGTGCGGGATCGCGACGCTTCCGTCCGCTTCCTGGTAATTCTCGAGCACCGCGACGAGCGTGCGGCCCACGGCGAGCCCCGAGCCGTTGAGCGTGTGGCAGTACTCGGCGCGGCCGCCGGCGGCGGGGCGGTAGCGGATCTCGGCCCGGCGCGCCTGGAACGCCGTGCAGTTCGAACACGAAGAGATCTCGCGGTACTTCCCCTGCCCGGCCAGCCAGACCTCCACGTCGTAGCTCTTCGCCGCCTGGAACCCCATATCGCCGGCGCAGTGGAGCACCACCCGATAGGGGAGCTCGAGGCGCTGGAGCACCTCCTCGGCGTTCCGGACCATGGACTCCAGCTCGTCGTTCGACTGCGCGGGCGTCGTGATCTTCACCAGCTCGACCTTGTCGAACTGGTGCTGCCGGATCATGCCCTTCATGTCCTTGCCGTACGTCCCCGCCTCGCGGCGGTAGCACGGCGTGAACGACACGTAGCGACGCGGGAGCGACGCCTCGGGGAGGACTTCACCGGTGTGGAGTGCCGTCACGGGCACTTCGGCCGTGGGGATCATGTAGAGCGTGCGGCCCTCGTCGGCCTCGAGCGTCTTGAAGATCTGCTCCTCGAACTTGGGCAGGAGCCCGTTGTTCTGCATCGTCGCGGCGTTCACGAGGTGGGGCACCCACACCTCCGTGTAGCCGTGCTCCCGCGTGTGGAGGTCGAGCATGAACTGCGTCAGCGCGCGCTCGAGCCTCGCCGCCGCGCCCCACAGGATCGTAAACCGCGACTTCGCAATCTTCGCCGCACGCTCGAAGTCGAGGAGCCCGAGCGCTTCGCCGAGCTCCTCGTGGGACTTCGGGGTGAACCCGAACGCGCGCGGCGTTCCCCGCCGGCGCACCTCTACGTTCTGGTCCTCGGTCGTCCCGGCGGGCACCGACGGGTCGGGAAGGTTCGGGATCTGGAGGAGGAGACGCTCGATCTCGGCGTCGATCGTGCCGATCGCGGCATCGAGCTCTTTGATGCGATCGGCTCTCACCCGCATGTCGTGTCGGACGTCGGCGGGAATCGCCCCGCCGGGGTACTTGCGGGCCAGTTCCTTCGAGGCACGATTGTGGCTGGCCTTCAGCTCTTCGGCTTCGTGGATCAGGCGGCGGCGCTCGGCGTCGCGGGCGAGGACATCCTTCACGAGCTCGGCGCCGCCCCGGTCGGCAAGCCCGCGCGCGACCGCCTCGGGATCCTCACGGATCAGCCGGAGGTCCAGCACGGACGCTACTGCGCTTCGACGGGCGCGGAGCTTTCGGCGTCGACGCGGGCGACGGAGCCGACGTGGTCGTCCGGGTCGAGCTCGATGATGCGGACGCCCCAGGTATTGCGGCCCTGCGAGGAGACGTCGGCGGCGTGGAAGCGGATCATCTTGCCCTTGGTCGTCACGACGAGGATGTCGTCGCCGTCGCGCACCTGGAGGATCGTGACGACGTTACCGTTGCGGCCGCCCGTCTTGATGTCGATGATCCCCTTGCCCGCCCGGCCCTGGAGTCGGTACTCCTCCAGCGGCGTCCGTTTGCCGTAGCCGCGCGCGGTGACGGTCAGGATCGCGACGCCCTCCTGCACGACGTCGGCGCTGATGACCTCGTCGCCTTCCTCCAGCTCGATGCCTTTCACGCCGGCGGCGGCGCGCCCCATCGGGCGCACCTCCTCTTCGGGGAAGCGGATGATCATGCCGAGCTTCGTCGCGATCATCACCTCGCGCTGGCCGTCGGTGCGGCGCGCCGTGATGACCATGTCGCCGTCCTCGAGGCCGATCGCCTGGATACCGCCGGCGCGCGGGTGCGAGAACGCTTCCAGCTCGGTCTTCTTCACCTTGCCCTGCTTGGTCGCGAAGAGGACGTAGCCGCCCGCCCCGAAGTCGCGCACGGGCACGCACGTGGCGACCGCCTCGCCCTCGCCGAGCGACAGGAGATTCACCATCGCCTTCCCCTTCGCCTGGCGCCCGCCCTCGGGGATCTCGTGGACCTTGAGCCAATGGACCTTGCCCAGCGCGGTGAAGAAGAGGAGGTAGGAGTGGGTCGAGGCGACGAAGAGGTCCTCGACGATATCCTCCTCCTTGGTCTCCATGCCCGTCACGCCTTTGCCACCACGCCGCTGGCTCCGATACGCCTCGACGTGGGTCCGCTTGATGTAGCCGGAGCGCGTGATCGTGACGACCATCTCCTCGTCGGCCAGGAGGTCCTCGATCGTCAGCTCGGTCGTCTCGGTGAGGATCTCGGTGCGCCGCGCGTCGCCGTACTCCTCCTTGAGCGCGAGCAGCTCTTTCCGGATGATCTCCATGAGCTTCCGCTCGGACGCCAGGATGCCCTTCAGCTCCTCGATGAGCGCCAGCGTCTGCTCGTGCTCCTCCACGACCTTGTGGCGCTCGAGCTGGGTGAGGCGCTGGAGCCGCATGTCGAGGATGGCCTTCGCCTGGATCTCCGAGAGGTCGAGGCGGGCCATCAGGGCGTCCTTCGCGGCGTCCGGGCTCTCGGCCTGGCGGATCAGGCGGATCACCTCGTCGAGGTGCTCCACGGCCTTGCGGAGGCCGGCGAGGATATGGGCCCGCTCCTCCGCGCGCGCCAGATCGAAGCGCGTCCGCCGCGTCACGATCTCGCGACGGAAGCGGACGAACGCCTCGAGCATCTGCTTCAGGTTGACGATCTGCGGCCGCCGGTCGACGAGCGCCAGCATGATGATCCCGAAGGTCGTCTGCATCTGGGTGTGCTTGTGGAGCTGGTTCATGATGATCTGCGGGATCTCCCCGCGCCCCAACTCGAGCACGACCCGGATCCCCTCGCGGCTGGACTCGTCGCGGATCTCCGAGATCCCCTCGATTTTCTTCTCCCCGGAGAGTTCCGCGATCTTCTCGATGAGGCTCGCCTTGTTCACCTGGTACGGGAGCTCGGTGATGATGATCGCCTCGCGTCCGCCCCGCATCTTTTCGGCGTGCGCCTTGGCGCGCAGCGTGATCGTGCCGCGCCCCGTCGTGTACGCGTCGGCGATTCCGGCGGTGCCGTAGATGTAGCCGCGCGTCGGGAAGTCGGGCCCCTTGACCACCTGCGTGAGCCGCTCGATCGGCGTCTCCGGATCGTCGACGAGCATGACGAGCCCGTCGACGACCTCGGCGAGGTTGTGCGGCGGGATGTTTGTCGCCATCCCCACCGCGATGCCCGCCGAGCCGTTGACGAGGAGGTTCGGCAGACGCGTCGGCAGCACGGTGGGCTCCTGGAGCGACTCGTCGAAGTTCGGAACGAAGTCCACCGTGTCCCGGTCGATGTCGGCGAGCATCTCGTGGGCGATCTTCGCCAGACGCACTTCCGTGTAGCGCATCGCCGCGGGCGGGTCGCCGTCGATCGAGCCGAAGTTCCCCTGCCCGTCGACGAGCGGATAACGGAGCGAGAACTCCTGGACCATCCGGACCAGCGCCTCGTAGACGGGCGAGTCGCCGTGGGGGTGGTACTTCCCGAGCACCTCACCGACGACGCGCGCCGCCTTCTTGTAGGCGCGGTTCGAGACGAGCCCGAGCTCCTGCATGGCGTAGAGCACCCGCCGGTGGACGGGCTTGAGGCCGTCGCGGATGTCCGGTAGCGCACGGCCGACGATGACGGACATCGCGTAGGCCAGATAGGACTTCCGCATCTCCTCTTCGATCGGAACCGGCACCTGGCGCTCGTTCGGCATGGGCCTCTAGCTCGGGTGGCTCACCACGGCTCAGATATCGAGATTGGCAACGTCGAGCGCGTACTTCTCGATGAACTCCCGGCGCGGCTCGACCGCGTCGCCCATGAGGACCGTGAACATCTCGTCGGCGCCGACCGCGTCCTCCATCGTCACCTTGAGGAGTGTCCGCGTCTCCGGATTCATCGTCGTCTCCCAGAGCTGTTCTGGGTTCATCTCGCCGAGGCCCTTGTAGCGCTGGAAGGTGGCGCCCGCCCGCGACCGCTCGAGGGCGGCGTGCAGCAGCTCGTCGACCCCCTTCACCGGGGTCTCGCGGCCCGCCTCGTCGATCAGCGTCGTCGGCCCCTTCGCGGCGGCCGCAATCTTCTCCCAGAGGTCCAGCAGCGTCGCATAGTCAGCCGACCTGAAGACGTCCGTGCTGAACGTGATGGCCGGCGGGCCGGCGATCGTGACCCAGCGCGCGTCGCCGTTGTCGCCGGGCTGGACCGTAATGGTATAGCCGTTGACCGCCGCGGCCGCGGCGACGAGGGCCTCGCCGATCTCCGCGTGCCCCACGCCCCGCTTGGTGCCCCGGAACTTCGTCCGGAGCAGCTCGCTCAGGATCGGCCCGGGGACGCTGCGCTTCACGAGCTTGCCGAAGAGGGCCCGGTACTCGGAGCCCGCGCGGAGGAGCTCGAGGAGCGACGCGCCCGTGAGCGGCGTCTTCGCGCCGGGCACCTTCACCTTCGCGGCCTCGACCCACGCGGTGAGGAAGAAGTCCTCGAACTCCCGCTCGGACATCAGGTACTTCTCCACCTTGCCCCGCTTCACCTTGAACAGCGGCGGCTGGGCGATGTAGAGGTGGCCCGCCTCGATGATCGGCGTCATGTGGCGGAAGAAGAACGTGAGCAGCAGCGTCCGGATGTGCGCGCCGTCCACGTCCGCGTCGGTCATGAGGATGACCTTGTGGTAGCGGAGCTTCGCGAGGTCGAACTCCTCCGTGCCGATGCCCGTGCCCATCGCCGAGATGAGTAGCCGGATCTCATTGTGGGAGAGCACCTTGTCGTAGCGCGCCTTCTCCGAGTTGATGATCTTGCCGCGCAGTGGCAGGACGGCCTGAATCCGCCGGTCGCGCCCCTGCTTGGCCGAGCCGCCGGCCGAGTCGCCCTCCACCAGGAACAGCTCCCGCAACCGCGGCTCGCGCTCCGAGCAGTCGGCGAGCTTCGCCGCCAGCCCCTCGTCGTCCACGCCCTTCTTGCGCGTCAACTCGCGCGCCTTGCGCGCAGCCTCGCGGGCCTGCGCCGCGCGCACGCACTTGTCGGCGATCTTGCGCGCGGTCGTCGGGTCCTCCTCGAACGCCTCGGCGAGCTTGTCGTTCACGACCTGCTGGACGAGCCCCTTGATGTCGCTGTTGCCGAGCTTGGCCTTCGTCTGGCCCTCGAACTGCGGCTCCGGCAACCGCACCGATACCACCGCGGTGAGCCCCTCCCGCACATCGTCGCCGGTGATGCCCCCCTTGAAGCCCTTGAGAAAGCCGTTCGCCTCCGCGTAGGCCGCGATCCGGCTCGTCACCGCTGCGCGGAACCCGGTGAGGTGCGTCCCGCCCTCGCGCGTGTTGATATTGTTCGCGAACGAGAAGACGCTCTCCTGGTACCCATCGTTGTACTGCAGCGCGACCTCGATCTCGATATCGCCCTTCTTCCCCTCGACGAACAGCACCTTCGGGTGGATCGGCGTCTTGATCTGGTTGAGGTGCTTGACGAACTCGACGATGCCGCCCTTGTAGAGGAAGGTGTGGCTCCGCCCGTCGCGCTCGTCCTCGATGACGATCTTGAGACCCCGGTTGAGGAACGCCAGCTCACGCAAGCGGTTCGAGAGCGTGTCGAAGGAGAACGCCGTCTCCTCGAAGATCTTGGCGTCGGGCTTGAAGCGGATGATCGTCCCGGTCTTCTTCGACGTCCCGGTCGCACTGAGGGGCGCCTTCGGGACACCGCGCTCGTAGCGCTGCGTCCACTCCTTGCCCCCGCGCCAGATCTCGACCTCGAGCCACTCGCTGAGCGCGTTGACGACCGAGATGCCGACGCCGTGGAGGCCGCCCGACACCTTGTACGCGGAGTGATCGAACTTCCCGCCCGAGTGCAGGACCGTCAGGACGACCTCGGCGGCCGGCTTGCCGCTCTCCTTGTGGATGTCCACCGGGATGCCGCGGCCGTTGTCGCCGACGGAGCACGAGCCGTCGGAGTGCAGGATGACCTTGATGTAGTCGCAGGAGCCGGCGAGCGCCTCGTCCACGGAGTTGTCGACCGCCTCGTAGACGAGCTGGTGGAGGCCGTACGCGCTCGTGTCCCCGATGTACATCGCGGGGCGCTTGCGGACGGCCTCGAGCCCCTCGAGGACCTTGATGTCACTCGCCGTGTAGCTCTCGGCGCTCATGCGGCGGCTACCCCTCCCGCGTGCACGTAGAAGACAGCGGCGCCCTTCACGGTCGGCGGCTCCGGTGTCGTGAGGAAGACCTGCTCGGCGCCGTCGAGCTCACGCACGACCTGCTCGCGGACCGCCGGGTCGAGCTCGGAGAGCGCGTCGTCGAGGAGCAGGACCGGCGCGGTCCCCGCCGCCTCTGTGACCGGCAGCACCTCGGCGAGGCGCAGCGCCAGCGCCACGAGCCGCTGTTGCCCTCGCGACCCGAAGGCGCGCGCGTCGACCCCGTCGATCTCGATCGCGAGGTCGTCCCGGTGGGGCCCGACCAGCGTCTGACCTCGCCGGAGCTCCTCGTGCCGCGCCCGCTCGAGTGCCGCCAAGAGCGCCGCCGCGTCCGACGCCTCCCCCAGCGCGGTCCGATAGCGGATTTCGACCTTGGAGCGCGCCGCGCACAGCGCCCCGTAGACCCGGGCGAGCTCCGTCTGGAGCGCGGCCACCGCCCGCCGGCGACGATTGACGAGATCCATGCCCACGGTCGCGAATTGGTCGTTCCACGGCTCGAGCTGGGCGCGCGTGGCGGCGTCTCCGGAGCGCTGCTGGAGGAGCCTGTTCCGCCGGGCGAGGAGCTGGCGGAACTCGATCAGCGCCTTGAGGTGTACTGGATAGAGGCGCCCCGCGAACCCGTCGATGAAGCTGCGCCGGGCCAGGGGCGCGCCGTTCACAATCTCGAGGTCCTGCCAGCCGAACGCGATCGCGCGCGCCCACTCGACCGACTCGCCACTGTTCTGCCAGGTCCCGTCGTCGAGCCCCTCGATCGTCCGCCGGACCGTCCGGGGTGCCACGGCGGTCCCGTCGGCACGGACGAGGTCGCCCGTGACCGAGGTGGACCGGGAGCCCCAGCGCGGGATTTCAGCGGTCCTTGGCGTTCGAAACGAGCGCCCGGTTACCAGCAGGCCAAGGGCCTCGAGGAGGTTCGTTTTGCCCTGACCGTTCGGGCCGCTGAAGACGTTAAGACGCGGCGCCGGCGTCAGAGAGAGGGTGCGATAATTACGAAAATCGACGGCATTCGCCCGCCCGATCTGCACCCTCTAAACTCCTGTTTTGGAAGGGAAAACTGGCTACTAGATCCGCATAGGCATTATAACACAGCAGTACCCCTCCTCCTCGACGCTTTTAATCACGCCCGGGCTCAAGGAGTCCTTCAACTCGAGGACGATTTGCTCTCGCTCGACGGCCGAGATCGCGTCCAGGAGATAGCGCGAGTTGAACCCGATCACGAGCTCTCCGCCGTGGTACTCGACCTCGAGCACCTCCTCCGCCTCCCCAAGATCCTGACTCGAAGCGGTCAGGCGAAGGGCGGTGGGAGTTAGCGCGAGCCTGACGGGCTTGTTGCGGTCTTCGGCCATGACGGCGACGCGGCGGAGTGCCGCCGCAAACGCGGATCGCGAGACGACGAGCCGGCCGGGATGCCCCTTTGGGATCACTGCCTCATAATTCGGGAACTGCCCCTCGATCAGCCGCGCCGTCATCACGAAGCTCGGCATCTGGAGCACGAACTGATTCTCCGTGATCGCGATCTGGACGTCTTCACCCGCGCCTAAGACGCGCATGATCTCAATGATGGCTTTGCGCGGCACAATGCCCGTCATGCCCCCGACGCCCCTACCGAGGCTCCGCTTCGACATGGCGAGCCGATGGCCATCGGTCGCGACCATCTGGACGTCCTTTTCCTGAAGCACCAAGAGGATCCCGTTCAGGGCATAGCGCGTTTCGTCGTGGGAGATCGCGAAGCTTGTCTGGGCAAGCATCTCCCGAAGCATCTTCGTGTCCAGGCTCACCCACGACGCCGGCGATGCCGGAACGACCGGCGGGAAATCGTCCGGCGACAGGCCAACGAGCTTATAGGTTGCGCCGGCGCACCGCAGACTCACGCTCGCGTTGTCCGTCACCTTGAGCGCCACCGGAGCGGTGGGGAGCTCCTTGACGATCTCAGCAAGCTTCCGAGCCGACACGGTGATGGCCCCCTTGGACGCGACCTTCGCGGGGATCGCGACGCGTGCTCCGACCTCGAGGTCCGTCGCGGTGACGCGCACTGCCTCGCTGTCGCTCTCGAGGAGGACGTTCGCCAGAATCGGGAGCGTCTGGCGGGGCTCCACGATGTTCTGCACCATCTGCAGGCCCTTGAGAAACGCGTCACGGTCGATTACGACTTCCATGAAGTTCTCCGTTGGTTTTCAGAGAAGAACAACAACAGCGTAGTCGTAATAGTATGCAGTCGGTGTGGATCGGGAAAGTTGAAGGTAAGTGGCGCTTGCCGCTGAGGTTCCGGCACTCGGTCCCCGTGGATAGCCGTGTGCAGGCCGCGGGGAGACCCGGGGATCACAGGGTGATGCCTTGGATAAGCCCGTCGATGGTCCTGCGCAGTTTGGGATCTTCCTGGAGGAGTGTCTGCACCTTGTCGACGGCGTGCAGGACCGTCGTGTGGTCCTTCCCTCCGAAGGCGCGACCCACCTCGGCCAGGGAGGCGTGGGTGAGCTGGCGCGCCAGGTACATGGCGATCTGCCGAGGAAAGGCGATGGCCTTCGTCCGCGTCTTCGCCTTGAGGTCGGAGAGCCTGATCCCGAATAGGTCGCAGACCTTCCGCTGGATCTGCTCGATCGTGATGATCTTCTCCTCCTCGCCCCAGAGCTCCCCGAGCACCTCCTGGGTGAGGTCCACGGACATCTCGCGCCCGGTGAGAGCGCAGAACGCGATCATGCGGGTCAGCGAGCCTTCGAGCTCGCGGATGTTCGATTTGATGCGGCTCGCGATCAGGTAGGCGACATCGTCGGTCAGGCGGACGCGCTCGAGCGCCGCCTTCTTCTTGAGGATCGCGACGCGCGTCTCGAAGTCCGGGGGCTGGATGTCGGCGATGAGCCCCCACTCGAATCGTGAACGAAGCCGTTCCTCGATCTCCGGGATCTCTTTGGGCGAACAGTCGCTTGAGACGATGATCTGCTTCCGCGACTCGTAGAGATCGTTGAACGTGTGGAAGAACTCCTCCTGGGTCCGCTCCTTGCCCGAGATGAACTGAATGTCGTCGATCAGGAGGAGGTCGATCGTGCGGTAGCGCGCCCGGAACTCGGCCGTGCGGTCGTAGCGGATCGCGTTGATCAACTCGTTGGTGAACCGCTCGGAGGAGATGTAGACGACGGCCATGCCGGGGAACAGGCGCACGCTCTGGTGGCCGACCGCGTGGAGCAGGTGCGTCTTGCCGAGACCCACGCCACCATAGATGAAGAGCGGGTTGTACGCCCGCGACGGCAACTCCGCGACCGCTTGACAGGCGGCCTGGGCGAACTGGTTCGAGGAGCCCACGACAAACGCGTCGAACGTGTAGCGCGGGTTCAGCCCCTCCGCCGTGCCCGTCCCGCCGGCCCGCGTCGGCATCGGCGCGGGCGCGGACTCGGCCACGGCCGTCTCGTCCACGACGATGGTCACGCGCGGATGGCCACCCACGACTTCCTGTGCGGCGTGCTGCAGCGCATCCAGGTGGTGCTGCGCCAGCCAGTCGCGGGAGAACGGGTTCGGCGCGCCGATCCGTAGGTGGTCGCCCTCGACAGCCAGGAGTCGACAGGGGCGGAGCCAACTGTCAAAGGCGGCGGGAGGCACTTTGTGCGACACGGACTCGAGGAGACGGGCCCAAAGGCTATCCAACACGGGCAGCGACCTCACTTACGCACAGAGTTATCCACAGGTGTGGATAGCTCGGGACGCTTCGGCTGACAGGGCTATCCGTGGCAAAACACATCACACGTTGCTCAGTGGATGGCGGACTGTAGCACGCACGCGGAGCGGGTCGCAAGAGGCATCGCCTGCGTAGGAACCTGCGGGTCTCGTCACCTCATAACTCGGGGAGGCGGGTCTTCGTCACGCGCTTCTGGACGGGCTGCAGGAAGTTGACGTGCAACCGAGCGAGCGCGTAGACGTGACGCTTCTGCTCAACATGCGCACTGTCGTTCACCTTCCAGGCGCGGCTACGGGTGAACGTGACGCCGCGGCGCCGAAACCAGTCGTCGCTGCGTGTTGAGTCGATGCGGCCTGTTGACTCGCCCACGAGCGATGTCTACACTGTCTCGGTTCGACGATCGCAGGGGGGCAGCGCTCGTGAAGCGGACGTTTCAGCCGAATGTACGTCGGCGGAAGAAAACACACGGCTTCCGCGAGCGGATGAAGACTAAGGGCGGGCGGAAGGTGTTGAAACGCCGGCGGGCCAAGGGGCGCAAACGGCTGACCGTCTGACGGGACGCTTCCCTCGACGCGAACGGCTGACCACCAGCGCCGACTTCCGGGCGCTCTTCCAGCGGGGCAAACACATTGACCGGCCGTCCACGATCATTCTCTGGCGCGAGAGCGTCGAACCGCGTCGTGTGGGCTTCGCCGTGAGCCGCCAGGTCCGGCGTGCCGTTGACCGCAATCGCGTGCGTCGCCGCCTGCGCGAAGCGTATCGGGCGACGCGCGAGGCCGCGCCCGCGTGCGGGGCGCTCGTCGTCATCGGGAAGCCGTCGGCGCTCCGCGCGCCGTTCAAGACGTTGGCCGACGAGATGCGTGGGGCGCTCGCCGCGCTCACGCGAGCCCGAGCGTGACGCTCGCCGCGCTCATGATCTACCAGCGCTTCGTCTCCCCGCTCCTGCCGCGGGTGTGCCGGTTCGCGCCGACGTGCTCGGAGTACGCGCGGCTCGCGGTGCTCGAACACGGGCCGGGGCGCGGCGGCTGGCTCGCGTTCCGTCGGGTCTTGAAGTGTCACCCCTTTCATCCAGGAGGCTACGACCCGCCGCCGGTCCGCCAGGGGCACGTCTGACGATGGAAAAGCGCGCGCTCATCGCGGCCGTCCTCATGGCGGCGCTTCTCCTGGCCTACCAAATGTTCTTTTTCCCGGTGCCCCAGGAGCCGCCGGCGCCCAAGCCCTCGCCTCAGACGGCGACGCCCGCCGTTCCCCCGGCCGCCCCGGCGGCTCCTGCGGCGCCCGTCACGCGACGGCCGGCAGCGCCGCGCTCCCCGCAGCGGCTCGCGACCGTCGAGACGCCCCTCTACCGGGCCGTCGTGAGCAGCGAGGGCGGGAAACTCCAGGAGCTCGTCCTGAAGTACCGCGGCGAGAAGCCGATGGTCATCCTCGGCGACCTGGGGCCGGCCGGGTTGCTGATTGCACCCGACGCCCGCCAGTCCCCCACCGTCGTCCCTATGGCACTAAGCACCGAGCGGATCGCGGTCGGCCCAGAACGCCCGACGCAGGACCTTGTCCTGACGGGCGATGTGGACGGGCTCCGCGTTCGCCAGACCCTCACGGTTCGCGCCGACGACTTTGCGATCGACGTATCGCTGCGGGTGGAGAACGACGCCGGCGCGCCGCGCACGGTCACCATCGCACTGCCCTGGCTCACCCGCCAGGCGTGGCACGCGACGCAAGAGAAGTTCCAGGGCCAGCACCCGACGGAGATCGTCTGGTCGTCGGCCGGCCAGATCAAGCGGATCGAAGACCTGACGGCGGTCGTTGAGCAGGTCGCCGATGGCGAGTGGATCGCCGTCGGGAGCGTCTGGTACCTCGCGGCGCTCGTCCCCGAGACGCCAGGGTTCAAGCTCGTGGCAACCAGCGAAGGCAAGCCCCCTGAACCGAAGAACGGCGACAACGCGCCCGCGGGCCGCGCGAGCATCGCGCTGCGGGCGTCGCCCACGATCCAACCGGGCCAGGCGTGGGAGGGGCGCGCCCTGCTCTACGCCGGGCCGAAGGAGTACGACCGTCTAAGCGCCCGCGGGCTTGAGGGCTCCGTAAACTTCGGGTGTTTCCCCCTGCCCTGCGAGATCAAGGGCGTGCCAACACCGTCGATTCCGATGCGGTGGCTCGGCGTGCCCATCCTGCTGCTGATGAACTGGGTCTACAAGTACGTCGGGAACTACGGCCTCGCGATCATCCTGCTGACCGTGGTGACGCGCGTGCTCTTCTACCCGCTGACCGTGAAGAGCATGCGGTCGATGAAGGCGATGCAGGCGCTGCAACCTCAAGTAAACGCGCTCCGCAACAAGTACAAGAGCGACCCGCAGCGGCTGCAGAAGGAGACACTCGAGCTCTACCGGAAACACAAGGTGAACCCGATGGGCGGGTGCCTGCCGATGTTCGCCCAGATCCCGATTTTCTACGGCCTCTACCTGGCGCTTTCGGTCTCCGTGGAGCTGCAGAATGCGAAGTTCCTCTGCATCGCGCGACTGTTCGGGATCGACTTCTGGATCTGTGACCTCGCGGCGCACGATCCTACCTACGTCCTCCCGATCCTGATGGGTATCACCATGTTCATCCAGCAGAAGATGACGCCGACCGCCGGCGACCCCCGCCAGGCGAAGATGATGCTTGTCATGCCGTTCGTATTCACGTTCATGTTTCTGAACCTTCCGTCAGGGCTCGTCCTCTACTGGACGGTGTCGAATATCCTACAGATCGCCCAGCAATGGTGGATGAACCGCCCGGCGCGCGAGCGCGCTGGGCGCGAGGCCAAAGACGCCGGCCGGGCCTGATTCGGCGCCGCGACCTTCTGTCTAGGCAAGTGACCGATCCGCTCGAGAGTTTGGCTGAAGGAACGCAGGAGATTCTCGGTCGCCCGCTGACCAAGCGCGAGCGGGAGCTTTTCTGTAAGTATCTGGAATTACTAATCAAGTGGAAGAAATCTCAGCGGCTCATCGGCTCGGCCGCGCCCCACTGGATCGTCGAGAATCTCTTTCTCGATAGCCTGCTGTTCCTCAAGGTGTTTCCCTCACCGCCCAGCACGCTGCTCGATCTCGGTGCAGGCGCTGGCCTTCCTGGGATCCCGCTCAAGATCGTGCTAGGTGAGGTCGAGCTCGTCCTCGTCGAGTCACGCCAGAAGCGCGTCTCGTTCCTCTCGAGCGCGGTGCGAGAGCTCGCACTGGAAAATGTGCGCGTTGTGAGCGGGCGGGTCGAGGACGTCATGGATGAGCTTGAAGGACGGTTCGACGCCGTCGTCATGCGCTGCGCCGGCGACCCGGGGCAGCTCTTGCCGATTGCCGCCCGATTGCTCAGGCGTGGAGGGACGGTTGCGGCTTCTGGTCCACCCAAGCCCCGGCCTCTGCCCGTTGGTGACTGGATCACGGTGGTGACTCGCCGAAGGGGAGGAAAGGCTCGTAGGTTCGCGGTCTACCGTAATTCTTGACGTGATCGGCCTCTTACCACGAGAATGTGCACCGTGGAACGCCCCTCGTTCACACGTCATATGATTGGTCGCGTTCCGCGTGGAACACTCCAATAGCTAGGATTCTCTCGATAGCGAACCAGAAGGGCGGAGTCGGGAAAACTACCACCGCCGTTAACCTCGCAGCAGGCTTTGCCCTCGCCGAGCGCCCTACCCTCCTCGTAGATCTGGACCCTCAGGGCAACGCCACGACGGGGCTCGGTGTTAAGAAGTCTGGGCTTTACCCGACGGTCTACCACGCCATTCTCGGGAACGAGCCCGTTGAGAAGGCCATTCACGAGACCGAGCTGAAGTACCTCAAGCTGCTCCCGTCGGACATCGATCTGGTCGGCGCTGAGATCGAGTTGGTGTCCGTCGACCAGCGGGAGTATCGCTTGCGGCTCGCGATCGAGTCCGTGACCAAGGCCTACGACTTCGTGATCGTTGACTGTCCGCCCTCGCTCGGACTCCTCACGATCAACGCCCTAGTGGCTGCCGACCGCGTCCTCGTGCCCCTTCAATGCGAGTTCTACGCCCTGGAGGGGCTCACGCAGCTTCTCCAGACCATCAGGCTCGTGCGCGAGCGCTTGAACCCGCGCCTCGCCGTCGCGGGCATCGTGCTCACGATGTTCGATGGCCGGACGAGCCTGGCGCTTCAGATCCGAGACGAGGTGCACCGCTACTTCCCGGGCGAGATCTTCAACACGGTGATCCCGCGCAACGTGCGCCTCTCGGAGGCACCGAGCTACGGGAAGCCCGTGATGCTCCATGACCTGAGATCGAGTGGGTCGGTCGCATATCTCGAACTCACCGGGGAGGTGCTGAAGCATGAATAGGCGAGGGCTTGGCCGCGGCCTCGGCGCTCTGCTTTCTGCGACACCAACGGCGGACGACATTCTGCTCGAAGTACCTCTCGACCAGATCGAGGCGAGCCAATCTCAGCCGAGAAAATTCTTTAATCCTGAGACATTAGACGAACTCGCTGCCTCGATCAGAGCGTCAGGGGTGATCCAGCCGGTGATCGTCCGGAGGCGAGGCGCCGGCTATCAGCTCATAGCGGGCGAGCGCCGCTGGCGTGCGGCGCGCCAGGCCGGACTCGAGCACATCCCGGCGATCGTTCGCGACGCGACAGACGCCCAGAGTCTTGAGCTCGCGTTGGTCGAGAACCTGCTCCGCGAAGACCTGAACCCGATCGAAGAGGCTGAGGCCTACGAAAAGCTCCTCGGACAGTTCGGCTGGACACAGGAGGAACTTGCCAAGCGCATCGGTCGCGACCGCAGCTCGATCGCGAACGCGCTGCGACTGCTGCGACTGCCGGAGGAGATCCAGGCGGATCTGCGCGGGGGGCGGCTCACAATGGGGCACGCGCGGGCGCTGCTCGCATTGGCGAACCCGGCAGATCAGCTCAGGCTGCGTGACGATATTCTCGCGCACGCGTGGTCGGTCAGGGCGACGGAGGACTCGATCCGCGCCCTCGAGGAGGCGGTGCGCCCGCGCGACACCGCGTCGCGGCAGGGGCGTCGGCGCTCCGCGGAGCTGGCCGCGCTCGAGGCCGAGCTCCAGCGAGCGCTGATGACGCGCGTGCGGATCGTCGGCAACGAGGGCAAGGGCAAGATCGAGGTCGGCTACGCGACGCCGGAGGAGCTCGACCGGCTCGCCGAGTTGCTCGGCGCGAGACACTGAGCCGGGGAGCGTCTAAACTCTGGGACATGGCTGAGCGAATCGTCGTCGGGATGAGCGGGGGGGTCGATTCCTCGGTCGCCGCCGCGCTCCTCGTAGAGCAGGGCTGCGACGTCGTCGGGGTCACCATGCGCGTCTGGCCCTGGTCCGAGCCAGCCGAGCCGACGAAGCGCTTCGGAAGCTGTTGCGGCACGGAGGCTGCGGACGACGCGCGGCACGTCGCCCGCGCCCTCGGCATCCGGTACTACCTCCTCAACATGGAGGGGGAGTTCGATCGCTCCGTCGTCGGTCCATTCGCCGACGCGTACCGACGGGGCGTGACGCCGGTTCCGTGCCTCGCGTGCAACAGCGATTTGAAGTTCGGCTCGCTCCTTCGACGGGCCCGTGCCTGGGAGGCGACGGCCGTCGCGACGGGCCACTACGCGCGCGTGAAGCGCGACGAGGTGACGGGACGGCATATGCTCCTACGCGCGCGGGACGCGCGGAAGGACCAGACCGACTTCCTCTGGCCGCTCACGCAAGAGCAGCTCGCGGCGGCGCGCTTTCCGGTCGGCGAGCTGACGAAGGACGAAGTGCGGGAACACGCGCGGCGTCTCGGTCTCGTGACGGCGGACAAGCCCGAGAGCCAGGAGATCTGCTTCGTGCCCGACGACGACTACCGCGGCTTCCTGCGGCGCCGAGAGCCCGGCATGTTCCGCTCCGGCCCCATCGTGGACCTCCAGGGCAAGGTGCTCGGGACGCATGGCGGCGTCGCTGGATACACGATCGGTCAGAAGAAGGGGCTCCACCTCGCCCTCGGGCGATCGTTGTATGTCGTCGACCTGGATGCTGAGCGGGACACCGTGGTCGTGGGGGACGCGGTCGATCTGGAGCGCGACCGGCTCGTGGCGCGCTCGGTGAACTTCATCGCGTGCGCTCCGCCGCGGGAGCCGATGCGCGTCGAGGCGAAGATCCGCCACAACCACGTGCCCGCGCTGGCCACGCTGCGCGTCGTCGACGCGGACACCGCCGAGGTCGTGTTCGACGAGCCGCAGCGGGCGATCACGCCGGGGCAGTCGGTGGTCTGGTACCGGGGCGAGTGCGTCGTCGGTGGCGGCGTGATCTCGCGCTAGATCGTCCGCGCCGCGATTGACACCGGGCGCCGTCGCGTGATAGTTTTCACAAACCTTCGCGAGCTTCACGAGATCGGGAGAACCTCCTTGACGTATTGGCGTGGACGTGACTGGACGGGCGGGGTCGTGTGCGCCATCGTCTTGCTCCTGGCCGGATCGGGACTACCAGAATCCGGCGTCGTCTGGGCAGCGGCCGAAGCCGGCGAGGAGGGCGGCCTGATCAACCTCGACAAGTCACTCATCGTCCAGGTCGTCAACTTCCTCATCCTGCTCGTCATCCTCCACCGCCTCCTCTACAAGCCCTTGCTCGCGAAGATGCAGGAGCGGGCCGCCGCGATCCGGACGGCGCTCGAAGAGGCGCGCGCCGCTCGCGCCGAGGCCGCGCGTCAGCAGGAGGAGAACGAGGCGCGCCTACGGGCCGTGCAGGCCGAGGCGGCCGCGATCCGCGCCCGGGCCCTGCAGGAGGCCGCGGAGGAGCAGAAGCGGCTCGTCGACGCGGCCCGCGCGGAGGCGCAGCGGCTGATCGACAGCGCGCGAGCGCAGATGGAGGCGGACGTCCGGCGCGCGCGTGATGAACTGCGGCGCGAGGTCGCGGAGCTCGCCACTGCGGTGGCCGAGAAGCTCATCAGGAAGAGCCTGCGGGACGAGGATCACCGGCGCCTCCTCGCCGAGGCGATCGCGAAGATCGGCAACTAGGTGGCCGTGACGGCGGGTGTCGACCGCTCCTACGCAAAGGCGTTATTCTCGCTCGCGCAGGAGCTCACGCAGGCGGACGCGGTCGGCCGCGGGCTCGACGCCGCGGCGGCCCTCTTCGCCAACGAGCCCGCGCTCCGCGCCGTCTTCGGTCGCCCCTGGATCACCGCAGCGGTCAAGCGCAACGCGGCGGCCGAGGTCGCGGCACGGCTCGAGGGTGGGCCGCTCCTGCGCGACTTCCTGGCGCTCGTCGCCGCGCGGGGCCGCGCCGAGCACCTGCCGGGCATCGCTGCCGCGTACCGCGAGCTCGTGGACGCCGCCGCCCGCCGCGTGCGCGGGCGCGTGCGCACGGCCATCGTGCTCGCCGACGGCGAGCGCATGGCGCTGGCGGGCCGGTTGAGCCGCGTGTTCGGCGGCAAGCAGGTGGTGCTCGAAGAGGCCGTGGATGGCGCGCTCCTGGGCGGGTTCGTCGCCGAAATCGGCAGCCTCCTGGTGGACGGAAGCCTGGACGGCCAGCTGGCGGCGTTGCGCGAGCGGCTGGTGAGGGGACAGGGATGATCAAGGCCGGAGAGATCAGCGAGATCATCAGGCAGCAGCTCGCGGGCTACGAGGCGGAGGTGGACCTGCAGGAGGTCGGCCGCGTCATCGAGGTCGGCGACGGCATCGCGCGCATCTACGGGCTCGAGGGGGCGATGGCGGGCGAGCTGCTCCAGTTCCCCGGCGACGTCGTCGGGATGATCCTCAACCTCGAGCAGGAACAGGTCGGCGCGGTGCTCCTCGGTGACGACACGCTCATCAAGGAAGGCGACATCGTCAGGCGGACGAACCGGATCGCCCAGGTGCCGGTCGGCGAGGCGCTGACTGGTCGGGTCGTCAACGCGCTCGGCCAGCCGGTGGACGCCAAGGGCCCGATCAACGCCAACGAGTTTCGGCCGATCGAGCGTTACGCCCCTGGCGTCGTGGACCGCCGGTCGGTGAAGGAACCGCTCCAGACCGGGCTCAAGGCCATCGACTCGATGATCCCGATCGGGCGCGGCCAGCGCGAGCTGATTATCGGCGACCGCGGCACGGGCAAGACCGCGATCGGCGTGGACACGATCATCAACCAGCAGGGCCAGGACGTGTACTGCTTCTACGTGGCGATCGGGCAGAAGCGCTCGACCGTCGCGCAGGTGGTCAAGGTCCTCGAGGACGCCGGCGCCATGAAGTACACGACGGTCGTCGTGGCCTCGGCGTCCGAGCCGGCGCCGCTCCAATACATCGCGCCGTATGCCGGCGTCACGATGGGGGAGTACTTCCGCGACTCCAAGCGCCACGCGCTCTGCATCTACGACGACCTCTCCAAGCACGCCGCGGCATACCGGCAGCTCTCGCTCCTGCTCCGGCGGCCGCCCGGGCGCGAGGCGTACCCGGGGGACGTGTTCTACCTGCACTCGCGGCTGCTCGAGCGCGCGGCGAAGCTCAACGACGCGCTCGGCGGCGGCTCGCTGACGGCGTTGCCGATCATCGAGACCCAACTCGGCGACGTGTCCGCCTACATTCCGACGAACGTCATCTCCATCACCGACGGGCAGATCTACCTCGAGTCGGACCTCTTCTACGGCGGCACCCGCCCCGCGGTGAACGTCGGCCTGTCGGTCTCGCGGGTCGGCGGCTCTGCGCAGATCAGGGCGATGCGCCAGGTGGCCGGGAAGCTGCGGCTCGACCTCGCACAGTTTCGCGAGCTTGCCGCCTTCGCGCAGTTCGGGAGCGACCTCGACAGGGCGACCCAGCTTCAGCTCGCGCGCGGCCAGCGCATGGTCGAGATCCTCAAGCAGGGCCAGTACCGGCCGCTGCCCGTCGAGAAGCAGGTGGCGATCGTCTTCGCGGGCACGCAGGGGCTTCTCGACGACCTCCCGGTGGACGCGATGCGGGACTTCGAGACGCACTTCTTCGGCTGGCTCGAGCGAGAGGCGCCCGGGATCCTCACCGAGATCCGTGAGAAGAGGGAGATCTCGGACACGCTGCGTGAGAGCCTCACGAAGGCCGTGGCCGACGGAAAGGCGGAGTTCGTGGCCGCCAGGGGCATCAGGGCCGCGTAACGGCCCTCGCGCATGGCGACCCTCCGCGACATCCGGCGGCGGATCCGGTCCGTCGAGTCCACGCAGAAGATCACGCGGGCGATGAAGCTGGTCGCCGCGGCGAAGCTCCGGCGGGCTCAGGAGCGCATTCTCGCCGCGCGCCCGTATGCCGGGAAAATGGCCGAGCTGCTCGGCAACCTCGTGAGTAGCGCAGATGCCGACGAGGCGCCGCACCCGCTCCTGATCCAGCGCGCGGGACCGCGGCGACAGATCGTGATCATCACGGCGGACCGCGGGCTCGCGGGCGCGTTCAACTCGAACATCGTCCGCCGGGCGCTCGACTTCATCCGCCAGTCGAGCGCGCCGGACGTGACGCTTGTCGTCGTCGGCAAGAAGGGCCGCGACTTCTTCCGGCGGCGTGGCTGGCCGATCAAGCGCGCCATGATCGGCTTCTGGGACGGGCTCGCCTACACCCACGCGACCGAGCTGGGCAACTACGTCATGCAGCAGTACCTGGACGGTGAGGTGGACGAGGTGCACCTCATCTACAACGAGTTCCGTTCGGTCGCCGTCCAGCGTCCGCGCCGCGAGCAGCTCCTGCCGATCCCGCGCGCGGAGACGGGCGAGGGGAGCACGACGCCGGTGGACTACATCTACGAGCCGGCGCCGGACGCGATCCTCGGCGACCTGCTGCCCCGCCACGTGCGGACGCAGATCTTTCGCGCCCTCATGGAGTCGCTCGCGGGCGAGTACGGCGCGCGGATGACGGCGATGGAGGCGGCGACCAAGAACGCGAAGGACATGATCGAGGTCCTCACGATCCAGTACAACAAGGCGCGCCAGGAGAAGATCACCAAGGAGCTGCTCGACATCGTGGGCGGCGCCGAGGCCCTCACGCAAGGAGCGGAGGCATGAACGTCGGGAAGATCGTCCAGGTCATCGGGCCGGTCGTGGACGTCGCGTTCGAGCCGGGCAAGCTGCCCGGGATCTACAACGCGCTCGAGGTGCAGGGCATCGAGATCAAGGACATCTTCTCCTACTCACAGCGGCTCGTGCTCGAGGTGGCGCAGCACCTTGGTGAGAGCACGGTGCGCACCGTCGCGATGGCGTCGACCGACGGCCTGACGCGCGGCATGACCGTCAACGACACGGGCGGGCCCATCACGATCCCGGTCGGCCGAGAGACGCTGGGCCGGATCCTCAACATCATCGGCGAGCCTGTGGACAAGGGCCCCGCGATCCACGCAAAGAAGACCTACCCGATCCATCGCCCGGCGCCGGCTTTCGAGGACCAGTCCACGAAGGTCCAGATGTTCGAGACGGGGATCAAGGTCGTCGACCTGCTCGAGCCCTATACCAAGGGCGGCAAGACCGGCCTCTTCGGGGGCGCCGGCGTCGGCAAGACCGTCATCATCATGGAGCTCATCAACAACATCGCGAAGCAGCACGGCGGCATCTCGGTCTTCGCCGGCGTGGGCGAGCGGACGCGCGAGGGCAACGACCTCTACCACGAGATGACGGAGTCGGGCGTCATCGAGAAGACCGCGCTCATCTTCGGCCAGATGACCGAGCCGCCGGGCTCGCGCCTGCGCGTGGGCCTCACCGGGCTCACGGCGGCCGAGTTCTTTCGCGACGAGGAGGGGCAGGACGTGCTGCTCTTCATCGACAACATCTTTCGATTTACCCAGGCCGGGTCGGAGGTGTCCGCCTTGCTCGGCCGCATGCCGTCGGCCGTGGGGTACCAGCCGACGCTCGCTACGGAGATGGGCACGCTCCAGGAGCGCATCACGTCCACGAAGAAAGGCTCGATCACGTCCGTGCAGGCGATTTACGTGCCCGCCGACGACATCACCGACCCCGCGCCGGCGACCGCGTTCGCGCATCTGGACGCGACGACCGTGCTCAGCCGGCAGATTGCCGAGCTCGGGCTCTATCCGGCCGTCGACCCGCTCGCGTCGACCTCACGGATCCTCGACCCCGCGATCCTCGGCGACGAGCACTATCAGACGGCGCGGACGGTGCAGTCGATCTTGCAGCGGTACCGCGACCTGCAAGACATCATCGCGATCCTCGGCATGGAGGAGTTGTCCGACGAGGACAAGCTGATCGTCACGCGCGCGCGCAAGCTCCAGCGGTTTCTCTCGCAGCCGATGTTCGTCGCCGAGGCCTTCACCGGGACGCAGGGACGCTACGTGAAGCTGGCCGAGACCGTGAAGAGCTTCAAGGAGATCGTCGAGGGCAAGCACGACGACCTCCCCGAGCAGGCGTTCTACATGGTGGGCGACATCGGCGAGGCGACGGAGAAGGCCAAGAAGCTGCGCGAGGTGGCGTAGTGGCCGATCGTCTCAGGCTCGAGGTCGTCACGCCGACACGCCTCGTCGTCGCCGAGACCGTCGACGAGGTCGTGGTCCCCGGGAGCGACGGATACTTCGGCGTGCTGCCGGGCCACGCCGCGTTCCTCACGACGCTCGGGACCGGCGAGGTCATATACCGCATCGACCGCGACGAGTTCTACCTCGCCGTGTCGGGCGGCTTCGCGGAGGTTCGAAACGACAAGGTCATCGTCCTCGCCGACGCCGCCGAACGGCCCGAGGAGATCGACCGCGGCCGTGCCGCGCGGGCGAAGGAGCGGGCCGAGCGCCGCATCTTCGGAGGAAGCTCCGAGGAGGCGATCGACTACGCACGGGCGACGGCGGCGCTCGATCGCGCGCTCGCGCGCCATCAGACTGTGAGCCGCAATCGCTAGCCCCTTGCGTATCCAGCGTGGAGCGCAATCCATCACCAGCCACCAGGGAGGCATGACATGAAGCGACCGAGCGTCGTCGTTCTCGTGGCCGCGGGAGCGCTCGCCGTGGCCGCGAGCGCGATCCAGGCGGGCCCCGAGAAGATCGCGTTTCCCGCGAACTACAAGGACCACGTCCTCTACGCGACCCTCGATCGGTACGACACCAAGCAGTATCGCGAGCTCTACGGAACTCCGGAGGCGGTCCGGGCGGCCAAGGAGGGCAAGCCGATCCCGAGCGGCTCCGTCCTGACCTTGGTCCAGTACAAGGCGCAGGTGGATGCGCAGGGTCATCCGGTGAAGGACGCCAACGGCCGCTTCGTCAAGGGCGAGCTGGTTGCTTTCACGGTCATGGAGAAGCGTGCGGGCTGGGGCGCCGAGTACCCGGACGACCTCCGTAACGGCGAGTGGGAGTACTCGGCGTTCACCGCGGAGGGGAAGTTCAACGACAAGGCGAACTTCAAGGGGTGCTTCCAATGCCACAAGCCCCACGAGAAGCAGGACTACGTGATCTCGCTCGCCAAGCTGGCCGGCACCTTCCCGACCGGCCCGGTCGCGATGCGCACGGGCGCGTACGACGTGAACATCGCAGGGTTCGCCTTCGGGCCGAACAAGCTCACGGTCGGGCCCGGGCAGTCGGTCACGTGGACGAACGCGGACGACTCGCCTCACCAGATCGCGTTCCCGAAGACCCAGGAGCGTTCCCCCGTGCTGCTCAAGGGCCAGAGCCACACGCAGACGTTAGCCACGCCTGGCACCTATGACTACATCTGCGGCCTGCACACGAGCATGAAGGGCACGATCGAGGTCAAGTAGCGCCACGCGCCGGCTGCTCAGCGGGGAGGGCACTCTGCCCTCTCCGTTTGGCAGTCGGGCCGCCCCGCGCTCGCTAACTCCGCGCCGCCGCAGCCACCGCCGTCTGGCATCGCGCTTGCGGCTCACCGGGCGCGATGCCAACGATCCTGATCGTCGACGACGAGGCCAACATTGTCGAGGTCGTGCGGGCGACGCTCGAGGACGAGCGGATCCAGGTCGTCGAGGCGCTCGACGGCGTGACGGCGCTCGCGCTCGCCGAGGCGCACCGGCCCGACCTGGTTCTGCTCGACGTGAACCTGCCGGACATGAGCGGCCTGGACGTCTGCGCCCAACTCCGGCGCGAGCCGCGCTTCGCCTCGACCAAGATCGTGATGCTGACGGCGGCAGCGCAGGCGGACGATGTTGCGCGCGGCCTGGCCGCCGGCGCAGACCACTATCTGACGAAGCCCTTCTCGCCGGTGAGGCTGCTCGGGCTGATCGAGACGCTCCTCCCGCGCGCCATCGTATGGCAGCGCGGGTAGCGCCCGCCGCGTTCCAGGCTGGCGCCGACCCGGCGGCCGCCTATCGCCGGCTCAGCGCCGCATACCAGCAGACGCTCCGCTACGCCGAGGACGTCAAGCGGCTGTATCAGCAGCTGCACCGCTCGATCTATCAGTCGCTGCTCGGCCTGGCCAACGCGCTCGAAGCGAAGGACGCGTACACGCGCGGTCACTCCGAGCGCGTCGGCGCCGCGAGTCGGCGTGTCGCGGTGGCGCTCGGGCTCCAGTCGCAGGAGGCCGACATCGTCGGCCAGGCTGGACTCCTCCACGACATCGGAAAGATCGGCGTCCCCGAGGTGGTGCTGCGCAAGCGCGTCGAGCTCGACGACGATGAGTGGGCGCTGATGCGGAAGCATCCGCTCATCGGCGCCCAGATCGTCTCGCCGTTCGAGTTCTTCGCCGTCGGCACGCTCACGATCCGTCACCACCACGAGCGCCTCGACGGCAGCGGCTATCCCGACGGCCTCGCCGGCGAGGCGATCCCGATCGGCGCGCGTATCGTGGCAGTGGCCGACGTGTACGACGCGCTCACCTCCGATCGCCCGTACCGCGCGGCGCTCGACCGCGAGGCGGCGCTTGCGTATGTCGCCAGGCAGGCTGGACGGACGCTCGACGGTCGCGTGGTGGCGGCCTTCGTCGCGCTGGCGCGCGAGACCCCGTCGGCGGACCCGCATGTGGGCGCTCGTCCGGCCCTGGCGGCCTGGCACACGACCACTTCTCGCTGACACGCCGACGCGGCTGCTCGTGGCGGTCGCGTGCGTCGTCGTGGCGGCGCTGGTACTCGCGAGCCGGACGCCGCTCCCGACAGGAGCGATGCGGGTGGTCGGCGTCGCGGCCGGCCACGGTGCCTTGCTCGCGACTGCGCTCGCGTGGGCCGGATGCGTCCGGGGGTCCGGGGTCGTCGCGATCGTCCTCCTTGCGGCGGCCGCCGCGGCCGCCACGCTGGGCCCCGCGGGCGCGCTCGCGTACCTGGCTGTGCCGTTGTGGGTGGCTTGGCTTGCGCGGCGTCAGCGCCTGGTGGCACTCGGCCTCGCAGGCCCGGTTCCGCGGCGAGCGCTGCTCGCCGCGGTCGTGCTCGGCGCGTTCCTCGGCGGTCACTTGCTCGTGTCTGCCTCGCTCACGCTCGGCGTGCACATCAGGCCCGTTGGGGGCGCCAAGGTCCTCGCCGCCCTGGCCTACGACGCCGGGGCGAACGTGCTCGCTGCGGAGTGCCTCTTCCGCGGCGCGCTGTTCAACCGCGCCCAGCGCCGCTGGTCCTTCGCCACCGCGCTTGCCCTCTCGACGGCGGCGTACGTGGCGCGTTATCTCGTCGATCCGCTCCTGCCAAAGAGCGTCGAGTGGGTCGTCGGCGCGGTGTTCTACCTGACGCTCCTGAGCGCGGGAAACTGCTGGCTCTTCTGGTGGTCGGGGAGCCTCGTCCCCGGCGTCGTCAGCGCGCTTGTCTTCTTCGCGGCGTACCGGCTGCTGGGGACCGGCGGGTGACGCGCGGGCTCGCCGCCGCCGCGGCGCTGACGCTCGCGGTTGTCACAGCGTTGATCGCGCTCACCGGTGGCGGTCCCGCGTCGGTGCTCCGTCACGGCTTTTTGCTCCCCGTCGTCGCACTGGCGCTCGCGTTCGGTAGGCTCGGCGGCGCGCTGGGCACCGGGGCCGCGCTCGGCCTGTATGCGCCGGTCGTGCTTCTCGAGATCGAGCGCTCGGGGCTCACGCCGGAGACGATCGAGGGGCTCGTGACCTGCGCCGTCGTCGCGGGCGTTGGGGCCCTCGGCGGCGCGCTCACCACGCGCGCGCGCCGGCAGCGGGCGCGGTACGAGACCATTCTGACGGTCCAGCGGGCACTGGCGGGCGCGACTCCGCTCGAGGCCGCGCTCGGGCGCCTGCGCACCGTGCTCATCGAGCGGCTGCGCGCGGCCGACGTCGGGCTGGTCGTGCGCGATGGCGCGCGTGAGGTGGTGGCGGGCGCCGATCGTGTCGCTGCTGGGTCGGTCGCCGCCGGCGTGCTCACCGTCGGGACGTCGGTGTTCGTCCCCGACGTGGGCGAGGGCCGCCGGCCGCGCCGGGTGTTCGCCACGCCGCTCCTCGTGGCCGGTCAGCCGATCGGCGTGCTCGCGGTCGAGCGGGTCGCCGAGCTCGACCGCGACGAACGCGCGGCGCTCGATGCACTGGGCGTGCACATCGCCGTCGCGCTCGAAAACGCCCGCCTCACGTCGCGGCAACGGCGGTTCGCCGAAGAGCTCGAGCGGAGCGTCGCGAGCGCGACGCGTCGTCTCGAAGAGCTGGACCGGGCGAAGTCCGCCTTCGTCGCCGTCGCCTCGCACGAGCTTCGGACACCGCTCACCGCGCTCCAGGGATTCAGCGAGATCCTCGCGGCGCGCTCGCTCGCGCCGGAGGAGGTGCGGCGGATGGCCGGGATCATGCGCGCCGAGGCGGCGCGCCTCGGGCGGATCGTCAGCGACCTGCTCGATCTCTCGCGCATCGAGCGCGGTCTCGAGCCGACGCTCCACCGCGTGCCGGTGGCGGTGGAGGCCGCGCTCGTCGCGACTGCCGACCTCTTCCGCCGCGGCGTCGCGGACACGATCGTCGTGGATTGCGCGCCCGCGCTGCCTCCAGTGGACGCCGACCCAGACGCCCTCGAGCGCATCCTGACCAACCTCGTCTCCAACGCCGTGAAGTACTCGCCGCCCGGCAGCGAGGTGCGGCTGTGTGCCCGCCGCGCCGGCGCGATGGTCGAGGTCGCGGTCCTCGACCGCGGCGCCGGCATTCCGGGCGACGCGCTCGCGCGGATCTTCGAGCCGTATTATCGGGTTCCCGCGACCAGCACGGTCCGCGGCACCGGTCTCGGGCTCGCCGTCGTCAAGGCGCTGGTCGAGGCTCACGGCGGCGTGATCCACGTCGAGAGCGCGCGCGACGCCGGCACGCGCGTGGCCTTCTCGTTGCCGGCCGTTCCTTGACTCTCCGCGTCGCGGGCGTGTAGTGTGAGTGCGTATGCCTCGGCGCGAGGAGATCGTCGCGGAGCGGATGGCCGACGCCATCGTCAAGCGCCTGACGACGAGAAAGGTCGTCGAGATCAAGGACGAGGCGGGGGCTCGCGGTGTCGTGCGCCAGGTCCTCGTCGACAACATCCTCGCCGAGGAGAAGCTCGAAGCGGACGCGCGCCAGCTCCTGCTCGAGCACGCCAAGAAGATCAAAGAGTCCGCCGCCGACTACCGGCAGCTGCTCGGGAAGGTGAAGGAGAAGCTTGCCCGCGAGCGGGGGTTCATCCTCTGATGCGGATGAGCCGCGAGCGTATCTTCCACCTCGCCGACCTGATCGTGAAGGAGCTCGGAGCCATGCCGGGCGTGCACGTCAAGGCGCCCGACGATCTCCGCCCCGAGGTGATCCGCGCGCTCACCGACGAGTCGAAGCTCGAGCAATCGATCGACGGCGAGGTGCGGAAGATCCTCGGGTCCTACGCGCGTCCGATGCCCGAGGGCAGTCGCGAGTGGGAGGTGATGTACCAGAAGACGCGCGAGGAAGTCTTCCGAAAGAGGTTCCGCCTCTGATGCGTCTGGTCGTCGGCATCACGGGCGCGACCGGCGCGGTCTACGGGATCCGGCTCCTCGAGGTGCTGCGCGGGCACACGGACGTGCAGACCCACCTGGTCGTCTCCGCCCCGGGCAAGCGGACGATCGTCGAAGAAACCGCGTACGCGCTGAAGGACGTCGAGGCGCTGGCCACGCACCACTACGACAACAAGGACATCGGCGCCTCCATCGCGTCGGGCTCGTTCCGCACGGCGGGCATGGTGATCGCGCCGTGCTCGATCAAGAGCGCGGGCGCGATCGCCTCGTGTCACACCGACTCGCTCATCGCGCGGGCGGCGGATGTGACGCTCAAGGAGGGCCGGCCGCTGATCCTGCTCGTGCGCGAGACGCCGCTGCACCTCGGGCACCTCAGATGCATGGCCGCGCTCGCGGAGATGGGGGCGGTGATTCTGCCGCCGATGCCCGCCTTCTATACCCATCCAAAAGATATCGACGACATCGTGAACCACACCGTCGCGCGCGTGCTCGACCGGCTGAGCCTGCCGCAAGCGCTCGTCGCCGAGTGGCTCGGCACGAATCGCCTGGGCAAGGACGAGCCCGGTGGTTGACCTCTCGATCGTCATCCCCGTCTACGACGAGGAGGCGAATCTCCCGCTGCTCTGGGAAGAGCTCCGGGGCGTGCTCGAGGGGCTCGGGCTCGCCTTCGAGGTGGTCTTCGTCGACGATGGTAGCCGCGACCGCAGCGCGGAGATCGTCCGGGGCTTTCGCGAGGCCGACCCGCGCGTGCGCCTCGTGCGGCTGAAGGCGAACGCGGGGGAGACCGCGGCGACGGACGCAGGCTTCAAGGCGGTGCGCGGCGCGTGGGTCGTCGTGATGGACGCGGATCTCCAGAACGATCCCAGCGACATCCCGAGGCTCCTCGCGCACCTCGACCGCTGGGACGCGGCGACGGGCTGGCGAGTGAAGCGCGCCGAAGGTGACGGCTGGCTCCGCCGCCTCTCCGCGTCCATCGCCAACCGCGTGCGCAACCGGTTGAGCGACGAGACCGTCCAGGACAGCGGATGCACGTTCCGCGCGTTCCGTCGCGAGTGCCTGCGCGATCTCGTGCTCTACCGAGGGTTCCATCGGTTCATCCCAACGCTCCTCAAGATGAGGGGCTACCGCGTGATCGAGGTGCCGGTCAACCACCGCCCGCGGCGCTTCGGCCGCTCGAAGTACGGGGTGTGGAACCGCGCGTTCGTCGCCTTCGCCGACCTCCTGGTCGTCCGCTGGATGAAGTCGCGCCGGCTTCGCTACGAAGTCGCCGAGGATCTGGGCGGCGATCTCGTCCGCGAGTGACCCCGCGATGAACGTCCTCCTCGTGGGGCTCGGCCGCTGGGGCGAGAAGCACCTGCGCGTGCTGCGTGAGCTCGGCGCGACGGTCTGGGTGGCCGACGTCGCGCCCGCGCGGCTCGAGTGGGCCCGGAGGCAGGGCGTGGAACCGGCGCGCGCGGTGCGGGACTACCGCGAGGCGATCGCGCGCGTGGACGCCGTGGACATCGTGACCCCGGCGGACAGCCACCGCGCGATCGCGGGCGAGTGCCTCGCCGCCGGGCGCCACTGCTTCGTCGAGAAGCCGCTCACGGCGACGCTCGCCGAAGGGTGGGAGCTCGAGGCCGCGGCGCGTGCGGCGGGCCGCGTCGTCCAGGTCGGGCACATCTTCCGCTTCCATCCCGTGACCGTGACCCTCCGCGAGGCGCTCGGCGCAGGACGGATCGGCGCCGTGCGCTACGCGACGGGACGGTTCTCCGGGTTCAAGCGGCCGCGGACCGATGTGGGCGTGACGCAGACCGACGCGATCCACTACTTCGATCTGTTCGCCTATCTCTTCGCTCACCCCGCGACGCGCGTGGCGGCCCTCCAGCGCGACTACCTCGGGCGTGGCCTCGACGACCTGTCGGTCACGATCGTGCACTACGGCGACATCCCGACGGTGATCGAGGCGAGCTACTTCGTCCCCGGCACGCACCGCGACTGCGTGATCGTCGGCGAGCGCGGCAGCCTCGTGGCCGACTACGCGAGCGCGACGGTCACGCTCCACCTGGGCGAGTTCGTAAAAAGGGACGGGGCCTGGGAGGCGGTGGACACGGGGAAAGAGGAGCTACCGGCGCGCGGCGAGGAGCCGCTCCGGCGCGAGCTCGCCGCGTTTCTCGACGCGTGCGCCGGGAAGGCGCCGAGCCCCGTGGACGCGAGCGCCGGTGTGCACGCGCTCGCCGTCGTGGAGGCTGCCGCGCGGGCGGCCCAGCTCGGCCGCACCGTCACGCTCTAGCAGGTCGGGCTCGTCGGAAGAAATGGTGCCGAAGCGGGGACTCGAACCCCGACACCCTTGCGGGCACATGACCCTGAATCATGCGCGTCTGCCAATTCCGCCACTTCGGCCCGAGCAGCGTCAGTCATAATACCGTCCGAGCATGCCAAGTCAAGCGAGCGCCCGCGCGAGTGACCGCACCGTCGCGACGAACCGGCGCGCCCGGCACGACTACGAGGTCCTCGAGACCGTCGAGGCCGGCCTCGTGCTGCGCGGCACCGAGGTGAAATCGCTCCGTGCCGGGCAGGTGACCTTCAAGGACTCCTACGCGACGATGCGCAACGAGGAGGCCTGGCTCGTCGGGTGCCACATCAGCCCCTACAGCCACGGCAGCGATGCCAACCACGACCCGGAGCGCGACCGAAAGCTCCTCCTGCGCCGGCGCGAGATCACCCGGCTCGTCGGTAAGACCGCGGAGCGAGGATTGACCCTCGTGCCCCTTCGTCTATACTTTAGGGGCGGTCGCGCGAAGGTCGAGCTCGGCCTGGCGCGCGGCCGGAAGCTTCACGACAAGCGGGCGGCCATTCGGGAGCGCGAGGTCCGGCGCGAGATGGACAAGGCCGCGCGAGCCGGCCGCCGGGGCGAGTGGTGAGCCCCGCGGTCTGCAGAGGAGGGGGCGACAGGTTTCGACGGGGATCAGTGAGGCCCAGGCTGCGTCTCGAGGTTTCTCTCCCCTCGTTAAATAGAGAGAACGGTATAGCTGCCGACAACCAGCTAGCTCTGGCGGCCTAACACCCGTCAGCGCCCGCCGGTCCGAGCCATCAGGGATCGGGAACGGGCGCCATACACTGCTGGCTGGCTCCGAACCTGGCCTCAGGGGAGGGGCGAGACAATTGAGGCTGGTCCCACGGCGATCCTGCCGACCGGAGTGCCGAGGGACGAGACGCCGTAGAGTCGATCGGCTATCGACGTAGACGCCTGCGGCTGAGGGTTTCCGGACGTGGGTTCGATTCCCACCGCCTCCACCAACCCAGTCACTCGTACGCCCACGATGGACGCGAACTCGAGCACCGCGGTGCTGTTCGACTTCGGCGGAACGCTCGACGCCGACGGGCTCGCCTGGAAAGAGCGCGTGTACCGGCTCTTCCGTGACGAGGGCGTCGCCGTCGAGCGCGAGCGCTTCGACCCGCGCTTCCACGCGGCCGACGACGCGCTCGTCGGGACGATCCCACCGACGACCTCTTTCGACGCCACCGTGGCGCGCCTCGTCGTCGCCGTGGCGGAGGCCCTCGGGCTCGACGACCGGCGGATGACGGCGCGCATCGCCCGGCGCTTCGTCGACGACGCGCTCGGGCACCTCGGCGACAACACGCCCCTGCTCAGGCGCCTCGCGCGCCACGCCCGGCTCGGGATCGTGTCCAACTTCTACGGCAACCTCGCGCGCGTGTGCGACGACGCGGGGATCCGCCCGCTCTTCAGCGTCCTTGTCGACTCGGCGCACGTCGGCTGTGCGAAGCCGGAGCCGCGCATTTTCCTCCACGCGCTCGACGCGCTCGGGCTCGGGCCCGCCGACGCGACGTTCGTCGGTGACTCGCCCTCGCGCGACATGGCCGGGGCGCGCGCGGTCGGGATGCGCCACATCTGGCTGGTCAGCGCGACGGCCCCGGCCCAGGATCCCTGCTGCCGAGGCGACCGGGTGATCCACTCGCTGAAGGACCTCGAGGCGCTCCTCCAGTGAGCGCGCCGCCGCTCCGGGGCGGCATCATCGCGGCGGGCGAGGGCAGCCGGCTGCGCCAGGCGGGCTTCACGGTGCCAAAGCCGATGGTGCCCATCGCGGGCGTGCCGCTGATCGAGTCGGTGATCCGGAACTTCCGCGCCGCCGGGGTCGCGTCGCTTGTCGTCATCGTCAACGAAGCGGAGCAGGCGGTTGCGGATTGGTCGAGATCGCGCTTCGCCGACCTCGACCTGGAGTTCATCGTGAAAACGACGCGGTCGTCGCTCGCGAGCTTCCGCGAAGTCACGGCCTGGCGGCCCGGGGGCCGGATGCTCGTCTCGACGGTGGACGCGTGGTGCCGCGAGGCCGACTTCGTGCGCTTCGTCGAGGCCGCGTCGCGGCGGCCCGTGGAGGCGACCGTGCTCGCCGTGACGCCGCTCGTCGCCGACGAGAACCCGCTGCGTGTAGACGTCGACGCCGGTGGGCGCATCATCGGTCTGGGCGGGGCGTCGGGCGACCTCGTGACGGCCGGGATGTACCTCGTGTCGGAGCGCGTGCGGACCCGGGTGGCGCCGGCGGAGCTCGGGCGGCTGCGCGAGTTCCTGGGCTGGCTCTGCCAGGCAGGGGAGCCGCTCTACGGCGAGGTCGTCGAAACCGTCGTGGACGTCGACCGGGCCGGCGATGTCGCGATTGCCGAAGCGCTGGCCTTGGCGGGGCGGGTATCATAGCTCTTTCGAGGAGGGCACGCGTGGAGAGCTCGACCTGCTGGGGCGTCTTCAGGGAAGTCGCGCATTCGCCGGGGCGGGAGTCGGACGACGCCGAGATCCTGCGTCTGACGGGCAAGCATCTCGAGGCGCGGGGGCTCCAGGTGATCCTCAAGACTCCGGACGACGTCAACGGCGTGGACGACGCCCGGCCGCGCTTCGTCTTCCTCATGTGCGAGCGCGTCGAGGTGCTCGGGAAGCTCCGCGCGCTCGAGGCGAGCGGCGTGCCGCACGTGAACACCCCGCAGGCGGTCCTGAATACCTATCGTGAGCGGATGCTCGAGGCGTTCGCGGAGGCGAACGTGCCGTTCGTCGAGAGCCGCGTCGTGTCCACGCGGGACCGGCGCGTCGAGGGGGCGCGGCCCGTGTGGGTGAAACGCGCCGACGTCCACAACACCCGGGGCGGCGACGTCGTCTTCGCGTCCACGGCTGACGCGGTGCACCAGGCGCTCGAGGGGCTCGCGGCCCGCGGGATCCCCCGCGCGGTCCTCCAGCCGCACGTGGACGGCGACCTCGTGAAGTTCTACGGCGTCGGCACCGGCGGGCCGCACGGCGCGCCGCCGTGGTTCTGCTGGTTCTACCACAAGGACCAGCGCCTGGCCGGCCATCCGTTCGACGAGGGGCGCCTCGCGCGCCTCGTGCGCGGCGCGGCGGTGGCGCTCGGCCTCGAGGTGTACGGCGGGGACGTGATCGTCCCGCCGTCGGGCGCGCCCGTGCTGCTGGACGTGAACGCCTGGCCGAGCTTCGCGCTCTACCGCGACGAGGCGGCGGAGCGCATCGCCGCCCACCTGGCGCTCCGCTTCCTGGACGGTACCCGATGAAGGCGCTGGAATGGATCGCGCCATGAGGAACAGAGCCGGCTCGCACCTCGTCTCAGGCCACCCACGGAGTCTTCCGGGCTCGCGGGCCCCGGTACAATGACCGAGCGTCATGAAGTCGGTCCGCGCTCGCAGCACATCGTGGCGCAGGAGCGGCGCCACGTCGCGCCGGGGAGTCAGTCCTTCGCCCTCATGGCCGGGCTCGCGATGGCCCGCGGCACGGGCTCGACCCTCATCGACGAGGACGGCAACGAGTACATCGACTTCATCGCCGGGATCGCGGTCGGGAGCGTCGGCCACTGCCACCCGCACTATGTGGAGGCCCTGAAGCGGCAGGTCGAGCGGCTGACGTTTGGCAGCTTCACCACCGAGACGCGGGCCAAGTTCCTCGAGCTGCTCGCCTCCGTCACGCCCGCCGGCCTCACGCGCATCCAGATGTTCTCCGGCGGTGCGGAGGCGGTCGAGGCAGCCTTGCGGTTGGCCAAGGCCGCCACGGGCAAGGCGGAGGTCGTCGGCTTTTGGGGCGGGTTTCACGGCAAGACTGGTGGTGTGCTCGGTCTCGTCGGGAGCGAGTTCAAGCATCACCTGGGGCCGTTCACGCCGGGTCGATACCTGTCGCCGTATGCCGACTGCTACCGCTGCCCGCTCAAGCTCCGCTACCCGGACTGCGGCATCGCGTGCGCCGAGTTTGTGCGCGACGTCATTCGCTACCAGACCGCCGGCGAGGTCGGCGCGATCATCGTCGAGCCCGTTCAGGGCACCGCCGGCAACGTGGTGCCGCCCGAGGGGTTCGTCCGAGCGGTCCAGGCGATCGCGCGCGAGCACGGCGCGCTGCTGATCGTGGACGAGATGCTGACGGGGTTCGGCCGAACCGGCGCGATGTGGGCCGCGGAGCACGACGGCGTGGTCCCGGACATCATGACGGTCGGCAAGGGCATGGGCGGCGGATTCCCGCTCTCCGGCGTGATTTCCACGGACGCGATCACGGCCAGCAAGCCGTGGTCCAACCCGAGCGCCAGCTCCTCGAGCTACGGGGGCAACCCGCTCGCCGCCGCCGCGGGGCTCGCCGCGCTCGAGATCATCCTCAAGGAGGATCTCGTCACCAACGCCGAGCGCGTCGGCAAGGTCATGCTCACACGCCTCGAGGCGCTGAAGGAGAAGTACCGGTGCGTCGGTGAGGTGCGCGGCCGCGGGCTGATGCTCGGCATCGAGCTCGTCCGTGACCGGACGTCGAAGGAGCCGCTCCCGAAGACCGTCACCCAGGCGCTGTACCAGGAGTGCCTGCGGCGCGGCCTGGTCGCGATGACGTACTCGCCCTCGATCCGGATCAACCCGCCGCTCGTGATCCGCGAAGAGCAGGCACTGGCCGGGCTCGCAATCCTGGACGAGGCGCTGGACGCCGTCGTCCGCGAGCACGGGCTCCAGTAGGATGCTGCGCGGCGCGATCATCGGGTTCGGCAACATCGCCATCCAGGGTCACGTGCCCGCCTGGCGCCGCCGGCGCGACGTCGAGATCGTCGGCGCGGCGGACGTCCGGCCGGTGCAGCGGGCCGCGCTCGAGACGCACCTGCCTGGCGCGCGCTGGTACGACTCCTCCGAAGAGCTCCTGGCCGACGCCCGTCTGGACTTCGTGGACATCGCGACGCCGCCGTCCAGTCACGCGCCGCTCATCCGGCGCGCGCTCGAGCGGGGCCTCCACGTCCTCTGCGAGAAGCCGTTGGTCCACTCGCTCGACGATCTCGGCGCGCTGCGAGCCCTGGCGGGTCGGATGGGACGCGTCCTGCACACCGTCCACAACTGGCATCACGCCCCGATCGTCCGGCGGGCGGCGGCGCTCGTCCGCGAGGGCGCGATCGGGAGGGTGACGCGCGTTGACTGGCACACGCTGCGCACCCGCCCGGCGGTGACCAGTGACGGCGACGAGGAGAACTGGCGGCTCGATCCTCTGATCGCCGGCGGGGGCGTGCTGGCCGATCACGGCTGGCACGTCTTCTACGTCGTTCAGGGCTGGATCGGCGAGGCGCCGCAGTCGGTGAGCGCGCGGCTCGAGACGCGGCGGCACACGCGCTGGTCGGTGGAGGACACAGCGACCGTGCGGCTCGCCTACGCGCACGCGACGGCCGAGATCCTCCTCACGTGGGCCGCCGACGAGCGGCGCAACTGGGCTGCGGTGACGGGCGCCGACGGCATGATCGAGCTCCAGGACGACACGCTCGTGCTCACCCGCGGAGGCGACTCCACCAGCCGCTGGCTCTGCCCACCCGCGCTGTCCGGCGGCGGGTACCATCCCGACTGGTTCGAGGCGGTGGCGGACCAGTTCCTCGCCGAGGTGACCGGCCAGGCGCCGCGCGGCGCCAACCTCGACGAGGCGTCGCTCTGCGCCGCGCTGGAGCACTCCGCGCGCACCTCGAGCCTCGCGGGCGGCCGCGGCGTCGCGCTCACAGGGGTGTCGGGCTGACGGAGGGGCTGCTCCTCGTCGTCCCGCCCGAGCCGGGCGTGGCCGAGCGCGTGCCGCCGCGGACGGTCGTGGCGGGGCTGCCGCTGCTGCGCCGAATCGTCCTGGCGGGCGCGCGCGCAGGGTTTATGGACATCCGAGTGCACAAGGCGCTCGCCGGCGCCGAGGATCTGCTCGCGGGAACCCGCACCAGCACGCTCAGCGCCGACGAGCCGGACACGCCACGCGCGGCGCGCCGCATCGTGATCCTTCCGGCGAACGTCGTCCCCCAGGCGCGCTGGCTCCGTTCGCTCCTGGAGGCGGAGCTCCGCCCGGAGACGCTCTACGTCGATCCGTCGCTGACCGCGGTGATCGAGACCGCGGACCCGGCCCGCGTCCTGGCGAGCGCGTCGCGCTACCGGAGCGTCGGGGAGCTGCTCGGCGAGCTCCGCAGTGGGGTTGCGCAGCTCGCCGGCGCGTTCGAGGCGTCGGGCCGATTCGCCTTGACGGCGCCGAGCGACGTGGGGCGCGCGGAAGACTGGCTCCTCCGTGGTCTCGTCAAACAGCGAGAGGGCTTCATGTCGCGTCATTTCGAGCGGCGGATCTCGCTGGCGCTGACGCGGCGGCTCGTCGCCACGCGCGTCACGCCCAACGCGATGACGCTGGGGAGCGTCGCCGTCGGGCTCGTGGGCGCCCTGTTCTTCCTGTCGGTGTCACCGGCGTCCCAGCTCGTCGGGGCGCTTCTCTTCCTGGCCCACTCGATCCTCGACGGCTGCGACGGCGAGCTGGCGCGACTCAAGTTCATCGAGTCGCGCCGCGGCGCCATCCTCGATTTCTGGGGCGACAACTTCGTCCACGTCGCCGTGTTCGGGTGCATCGCCGCGGGGTGCAGTCTCGCCACCGGAGCGGCGTGGCCGCTCGCCCTCGGGGCCGTGACGATCGCGAGCGGGCTCGGATCGGCGGCGTGCGTCTTCCGGCGGACGACCCTCGACGTCGTGCCGGGCGCGGGCGCCTCGAGGACCGATCGCCTGACCGAGGCCTTCGCCCATCGAGACTTCATCTACCTGGTGGTCGTTCTGTCGGCCTTCGGCCGGGCCGACGTGTTCCTGATCCTCGCCTCCGTCGGCACGCCGATCTTCCTGCTACTCCTCCTGTGGGTCGGCGCCGCGCGACGCCGGGCCTGAGGCGCCGTGGCCGGCTTCGTTGACGTCCTGCTCCGCGGCGTGGCGCTGTGCGGCCAGGCGATGGCCATCGGCGGCGTCCTGTTCGCGCTGCTGGTGCTACGCCCCGCGGTGCGCGCGCGCCCCGCGCTGGCGTCGCCGCTCGGCCGGAGCCTCGCGGCCTCCGCGGCGGGCGCGGCGGTCCTTGGCGGGGCGCAGCTCCTCGCGCTTGCCGTCCAGCTCGGCGCCCTGGTGGGTGGCGGCGGCTGGCCCGTCCGCGAGCTTGTCGCCTCGACGTACGTCCGCGCCGCCGCCGCCCGCGTCCTCGCCTGCGTCGGGCTCGTCGTCGGTTGTCTCCGCGTCCGCCGTGCGGCGGGCACCGGGCTTGGATGGGTCGCGCTTCTCGGGGGGGCGCTCGCGCTCGCGATGAGCGCGGCGTGGACGAGCCACGCGGCGGCGCGGCTCGGGCCGCGCGGCCTCCTGCTGACGCTCGATGGACTGCACCAGGTCGCAGCGGCGGCGTGGATCGGCGGCCTGGGCCACCTCGTCCTGACGGCGCTCGGGCGGGGCGTGCACGCCTGGCCGGCGCTCCTGCTCAAGCGCTTTTCGGCGCTCGCGCTCACGGCCGTCGCAGTCCTCGTCGTCGCCGGGCTCGCGCTCACGCTCTCGTACGTCGGCGGCGTCCACGCGCTGCTCGGCACGTCGTACGGCATGATGGTCCTCACCAAGGTGGGGATCCTCGCCGGGCTCCTCACCCTGGGCGGGATGAACTTCCTCGCGGTGCGCCGGCTGCCGGCCGCGTCGGACGTCGGCCCCGCGCGCCTGCGGCGGTTCGTGGAGGTCGAGGTCGGGCTCGGCGTCACGGCCCTCTTCGTCGCGGCGTCGCTGACCTCGCTGCCGCCTGCGGTCGACGTGGCCGCGGACCGCGCGACGCTCGCCGAGGTCGGCTCGCGGTTCACGCCCCGGTGGCCGACGCTCTCGTCGCCGGCGATCACGGAGATGCCGGTCGACGATCGCGACGCCCCGCGGACCGCCGCGGACCGCGCGTGGTCCGAGTTCAACCACAACGTCGCAGGGCTGTTCGTGCTCGCGATGGGGCTTCTCGCAATCCTGTACGCGACCGGCCGAGCGCGCTGGGCGCGCCACTGGCCGCTGATCTTCCTGGGGCTCGCCGGCTTCCTGCTGATCCGCAACGACCCCGGCGCGTGGCCGCTCGGGCCCCTGGGGTTCTGGGAGAGCATGGCCTACCCCGAGGTGCTGCAGCACCGCGTGTTCGTCCTGCTGGTCGTCGCCTTCGCGTTCTTCGAGTGGATGGTCCGCACGGGTCGCTTGCGCTCCCGGCGCGCGGCGCTCGTCTTTCCGCTCCTCTGCGCCGTCGGCGGCGGCCTCCTTCTCACGCATTCGCACGCCGGCCTGAACCTCAAGGAAGAGTTCCTGATGGAGGTGACGCACGCGCCGCTCGGCCTCCTCGGGATGCTCGTCGGCTGGGGCCGCTGGCTCGAGCTCCGGCTGCCCTCGCCCGAGGCGTGGGTGCCCCGATGGCTCTGGTCCGGCGCGCTCGCCGCGGTCGGCGTCCTGCTGCTCTTCTACCGGGAGAGCTGACCTGCGCCACCTCCGCGAGGTCCTGCTCGTCGTGGGCGTGGCCCTGTTCGCCGTCCTCGTGGCGACGAACGACCCGGCGGCGATCCTCGCCTCGATCGTCCAGCTCTCGTGGCGGCTCGCGATCGTGCTCTGCTTCCCGGTCGCGCTCGTCATGGTGTTCGACACGCTCGGGTGGCAGTTCGCGTTCCTGCGCGACGCCGTCGCCTTCCGCACCCTCCTTGGGGTCCGTCTCGCGGGGGAGGCCTTCAACCTCGTGACGCCGACGGCGGCGCTCGGCGGCGAGGCCGTGAAGGCCTGGCTCCTCCGCGGCCGGGTGCCGCTCGACGCGAGCGTGCCCTCGGTGATCGTCGCGAAGACCACGATCACGATCGCGCAGGGCCTCTTCCTGCTGCTCGGCATCGCGCTGGCCTGGACCAGCACGCTGCCCGGGTCGCCCCTGCTCTACGGGATGCTCTGGCTTCTCGCGATCGAGACGGTCGCGCTCGCGGGCTTCGTCATCGCGCAGACGCGCGGCATGCTCGCGTGGGGTGGGCGGCTCCTCGCCCAGCTCGGGCTCGACCCCGGGCACGCCGACGCGCTCGGCCGCATCGACGACGTGCTCGCGCGCTTCTATCGGACCGCCCCCTGGCGGCTCGCCCTGTCGCTCACGTTCCACCTGGCCGCCTGGCTGCTCGGCTCGATCGAGGCCTGGCTCGTGCTGCGCTTCCTCGGATCCCCCGTCTCGCTGACGACCGCGACGGTGATCGAGGCGTTCGGCACCGCGGTCCGCTTCGCGACGTTCCTGATCCCGGCGAGCCTCGGCGCTCTCGAGGGCGGCTACGTGGTGACGTTCGCAGCGCTCGGCCTCGGCTCGACGACGGCGGTCTCGTTCAGCCTGGTGCGCCGGGTGCGCGAGGCCGTGTGGGTGGGCCTCGGTCTGCTCGTGTTTTCCCTGGCGCGCGTCGGGGGCGGATCCGTCGAGGATTCGCCTTCAGTGAGGCGAATTTAAAGAGCGCTCGCCGCGCCTCGCGTTGCTAGAATTGGCCTCACCGTGAGCCAGAGGCGCCTCGCTGTCGCCGTGGCAGTGCTCCTGCTCATCTCGGCAGGAGCGGCGGGCGCCGGTCTGCCGACGGTGACCCACGACGGCCGGCCCTACGTCGAGCTCAAGCGAGTCGCCGCAGCCCACGGCGACGCCGAGCTCGAGGCGAGCCCGGCGGGCACGCGCGCGCGGCTCAGGGTCCCGGGACACGTCGTCACGTTCACCCGCAACTGGGCCCAGATCCTCGTGAACGACACGCCCCTCGTGCTCGACGCGCCCGTGCGCGTGAAGCGAGGGGTGTGGCTGGTGCCCGAGTCGTTCGTGGGTAGGGTGCTCCCGGGGCTCGCTCCCGGCGTGGCCGTCGTCACCGCTCAGGCAGGGCCCGGGGCTCCGGCGCCCGCGGTCACGCTCGCGGAGCTCCGCTTTCGCTCGTACCCGTCGTTCACCCGCGTCGTCGTCGAGACCTCCGGGCTCCTTGCGTACCGCATCGAGCGGCAGGGCCCGAAGGAAGCGCGGATCCGGCTGATCGGCCTCGCCGCCCGCGCCCAGGCCGCGGAGATCCGCGACGGCTTCGTGGACGAGGTGCGCCTGGAGCGCGCGGGCGTGGACGCGCTCCTGCGCGTCGTCTTCGAGGGCACGGCGGGCACCACCCGCACCAGCACGCTCACGGACCCGCACCGCCTCGTCCTCGAGTTCGGGCGTCCGACGGAGACCGGGCCGCGGCAGGAGGAGTTGATGCCGCTCCGGACAATCGTGCTCGACGCGGGCCACGGCGGCCACGATCCCGGTGCGATGGGGCCGACCGGCCTCACGGAGAAGGGGCTCGTGCTCGACGTCACCCGGCGTGTCGCGAGGCTCGCCGAGGAGCAGCTCGGCGTCCGGGTGCTCCTCACGCGCGATGCCGACTATTTCGTCTCGCTGGCGGACCGCACGAGCCTCGCCAACCGCGCGCGCGCCGACTTGTTCGTGTCGATCCACGCCAACGCGGGCCGCCAGACCAGGGCCGACGGCGTCGAGACCTACTTCCTCTCCTCCGAGGCGACGGACAGCGAGGCGCGTCAGGTCGCGGCGCTCGAGAACGGCGTCGTGCCGCTCGAGGGCCCGCCGGGGCGCGGCGGGGCCACGAAGGACATCGTGAAGACGATCCTCTGGGATCTCGCGCAGTCCGAGTTCCAGACGGAGTCCTCGCGGCTCGCGGAGATCGTCCACGACTCGATGACACAGACGCTCCGTATCGGCAACCGCGGCGTCAAGCAGGCGGAACTGTACGTCCTGGGCGGCGCGGCCATGCCCGCGATCCTGATCGAGATCGGCTTCTTGACGAACCCGAAGGCGGAGCGTCGGCTGAAAGAAGCGAGCTACCGGGACGAGATCGCGCGGGCCATCGTCGCCGGCCTCGCCGAGTACAAGCGCAACTGGGACCAGCGCAAGCGCGCCGCGCGCGCGCCGTCGCTGGTGACGAAGAGGCGGTAAGCGCCGTGCCCCGCCCCGACGGCCGCGCGCCCGACCAGCTTCGCCCCGTCACCGTGACGCGGGACTTCCTGGTCCACCCCGAGGGCTCGGTGCTGGTCGAGTTCGGGGCGACCAAGGTGATCTGCACGGCGTCGCTCGAGGACAAGGTGCCGCCCTTCCTGAAGGGCCAGGGCCAGGGCTGGGTCACCGCGGAGTACGCCATGCTGCCTCGCTCGACCACCACGCGCACGCCCCGCGAGAACCGCGGGCCGGGCGGCCGATCGCAGGAGATCCAGCGGCTCGTCGGCCGGGCCCTGCGCGCCGTCATCGACCGCGCCAAGCTCGGCGAGCGCACGGTGTGGGTGGACTGCGACGTGATCCAGGCGGACGGCGGCACGCGGACCGCCGCCATCACGGGCGGCTTCATCGCGGTGGCCGACGCGATCGCGAAAATCCCCGGGCTCCAGCCATCGGCCGCGATCCGTGACTGCGTCGCCGCGATCAGCGTCGGCGTCGTCCAGGGGCAGGCGGTGCTCGACCTCTGCTACGCCGAGGACGCGAGCGCCGAGGTGGACATGAACGTCGTCATGACCGGCAGCGGCGAGTTCGTGGAGGTGCAGGGCACGGCCGAGCAGGTGCCCTTCGGCCGCGCGCGGCTGGACGCGCTCCTCGCCATCGCCGAGAGCGGCATCCGCCGTCTCATCGGGCTGCAGCGCCGCGCCCTCGAAGCGCGTGCCGAGCGCGTCTTCACCCGCTAGGCCGCTTCTCGTCCTCGCCACGCTGAACGCGGCCAAGGCGCGCGAGCTCGTCGCGCTCCTGGGGGACATCCCCTACGAGGTCAGGAGGCTCGCCGAGCTGCCAGGCGCCCGGCTCCCTGAGGAGGCGGGCGACACCTACCGCGCCAATGCGCTCGGGAAGGCGCGCGCCGCCGCGCGGCTCGCCGGAGCGTGGGCACTCGGCGACGATTCCGGCATCGAGGTGGACGCGCTCGGGGGAGCGCCCGGCGTTCGCTCCGCGCGGTTCGGCGGCCCCGGGCTCGACGACGCGGCCCGGTGCGCCCTCCTCCTCGAGGCGCTCCGTGGTGTCCCGCCCGAGGAGCGGACGGCGCGCTTCCGCTGCGTGGTCGCCCTCGTGGACGCCACCGGCCGGGAGCACACGGCCGAGGGCGTCGCCGAAGGCGTGATCGCCGACGCGCCGCGTGGGCACCACGGCTTCGGCTACGATCCGCTCTTCTTCTACCCTCCGCTCCGTCGTACCTTCGCCGAGCTCGCACCCGAGGAGAAAGCGCGCGTGGACCACCGCGGCCGGGCGGTCCGGGCGGCCCGGCGCTTCCTGACCGGGTGATATACTTTTGGCTCCGGCGCATCGGCGCGTGGATCCGGCGGGGTGTGGCGCAGCCCGGTAGCGCACCTGCTTTGGGAGCAGGGGGTCGGAGGTTCAAATCCTCTCACCCCGACCAGTTCCATGCGGTCCACAGGAGAAGAAACGTATGAGCAAGCTCGCCAGCGTGGTGCTCCTCACCCTCGCGGTCGCGCTGCCGT
>WNGN01000165.1_pt1 | contig 47064 bp, 41 predicted proteins | sample 5400561 | NCBI WGS metagenome assembly WNGN01 (sample SAMN13153379, study PRJNA577476) | soil metagenome | isolation source: 115 cm soil or saprolite under Garry oak tree replicate 2 | place: USA:California | collected 2016-06-15 | reverse complement strand
CCTGGGAAACCAGATCAGAAGCGATCTTCTCTACCCCGAGGCGCTTGCGGTAGCACATGAAACGATGCGACGTGTCCGTGTGAACATCGAACTGCTCATCCCCCGTCTCCAAACTATAGGTTACGAGTTTGGCTATGAGTGGTTACGCGCAAGCGATCCCCACAATGCTTCTCTAGCCGAGTGGATTGCGGAGCAACCAGCAATCTATGCTCCACCTTCAGAGAAAATCGGACTCAAGATAGCACAATTTGAGCAAGAGACAGGTCTGCTCCCGTTGTCTCTGCGCGCATTTTATCTGGAAGTCGGCAGCGTGAATTTTGTGGGGTGGCATCCTCGATGGGATCGATTCTCTAGATACGAACCACGTGCAAAAGGAATTGATCCCCTGGTTGTCGTGGATTTTAGCGAAGCTGTGGTGGAGTTTCCATACTGGAAAGAAGAGTACGCTGGAGCAGAGGACGCTCCGCCCGAACCACTCTATATTGCACCTGGTCAACTAGAGAAATACTATACTAGTGGGGCAGGTGGTTATGAGATGGAGTTTCCCAATGATGCCATTGATGGACGTTTGTTGCGAGAATGGCACAAGACTACTTTTGTCAACTATCTTCGGATGTGTTTGCGCTATGGTGGGATATCCGGATTAGAATCCATTGAACACTTTATTGAGGAAGATTTAGCCTATTTAAGAAAAGATCTGCTGCCCATCTAGTGCAGATATTTATGTCTTCATATCCATCATTCATGCGAAGAAAAGGCCATCACCATGACTTACCTGGAGCGCTATACGAACGGTGAATATGAGCCAGTGTGGAATGAACTGCAAGCGTTGGGACCTGCCGTGCGCCAGGAACCAGTGTACTCCGACGCCCTGGCCGTGGCGCGGGAAACGATGGGACGAGCGCGTCAGACCATTGAGGAACTCATCCAGCGACTGATTCGCATCGGCTTTGTCTTTGGCTACGACCATCATCTCATGCGATTAGTGCGTGGCATCTCTAGTGGCATCTATGACTGGGCCGACTATGCGGAGGGGTTGGCCTGGGTGCAGCAACAGCCTCCGCTCATGCTTCCTGCCAATCTCATGGAGGAAGAGCTCACTAGCGGCTTGTTCTATAAGCTGGTCCGCGACGAAGACGCCTTCCGTCGGGAATGGCGAGCCGATCCCACGAACCCGCCGGTGATGCCGGACTACCTGGAGGAACTGGAACAAGCCTTCGGACCGGTGCCTCTATCTATCCGTGGGTGGTACGAGGAAGTGGGAGCGGTCAACTTTTACGGCTCTCATCCTGGGTGGCCTCCAATGGGGCTCTGTGATCCGCTGCAAGTGTGTGGCTTAGACTGGCAATGGCGCACGCACGTGCAACCGACATCCGAGGGAGGACAAGTGTTTGCCTTTGCTCCAGATCGATATTTCAAAGCGAACGCGAGTGGAGCGGGGCCGTATGTGTTCACTTTGGAACCAAACCGGGAGTAACTGATGCAAAAGAACAATGACATAGAGGAGGCAAACGACAGAGATGATACCAGCGTTTTGCTTCTCTACACCCTCACAATGAACGAATTTGGCTCTCAACACGATATAACGCTCAATTTCCAGGGGTATCCTGGCGGATATGATAATGGAGAGGTAACCATTATCCTCGACAGATGCCTATCTCACGAGATGGAAAGATATCATCTCTCTCAAGAAGCTTCACTGTTGCCTGACCTTGAGATGGGAGTGAATGATGTTATTACCATCTACGTGAGTAATAACGGGTACGCCTTTGTTGGTGGAATCTGGCAAGTAGGAGAAGCTCCTGATGAAGCTCCTGATTCAGAAGCGTTTGTGTTCAATACCATTAGTGATGCTGGTATCGATCTCATCAAAGTTTTCGAAGTCTTGTCAGTAGAGGAATTAGGACTCGTTGAAGAGGCCATAAGTCAGGCCGAAACATTCTTGAAAAACCGCTTTAGTTCTTGTGTGCTTCTTTCTTGCAGGGAAGTTGGGGAAAACGCCCCCGAGATCTCTCATCAATCTGCTTCAATCAGGGAGGAGACCAGATCCAAAGACCACCAGTGGCAGATGTTCTGGAACTGTTTTTTCTCCAAGCTGCCTTACGTAAGATGTCGTGTTTTCGTCTCCTATCATCCTCAGGCAACAGGAACCCCTTTCTCAGTAGAAATCGTTGAGGAGTGGACGTGGGAGCCCTGAGGAATTGAGCCGTGATCATACGGTGACCTATCTCACCACCTCCAGCACCAGGCTCTCACTCGGAACAGTACAGTTACGACGCCAACCTGCGTCCGACCGGAGCCGCCGCCACCTGGCTCAGTGGCAGCGGGAGCAGTGGCACGATCCTCTCCCAGACCCGCACCTATGACCCAGCCAGTAGCGTGACCAGCCTCTCGACCACGCTGGCAGCGGTGCCGGGAGCGAGTGGCTCAGGAGGCAGCGAGACGCAGAACTACTGCTACGACGCCGTGAGTCGACTCGTGTGGGCAGGCAACAGCGGCACGCCCACCAGACTGGCAGGTGACCCTTTCCGACTTTTCGCCGGGGATGCTCCAGGCCGCACAGCACACGTTGGGCGAAAGCAGCCAGCGTTTCACCTACCAGGTCCTCGACGCTCAATCCATTCCCTATGAACCTGCCTACTTTGATGGAGTGATCGCCAACCTTATGCTCTACCATGTTCCAGATCTGTCCAGGGCGCTCTCAGAGATACGGCGCGTATTGAAGCCGGGTGGGATGTTCTACACAACGACCACAGGAGCGACGGGAGTTGCTGAGGCAGGTAGAAAGATGTTGGAGGCAAGCCTTGCTTCATCGAGCTTTGGCCTGGAGAATGGAGAGCAGCAGCTCTCCCGCTGCTTTTCCCATGTCGAACTGTATCGTTTAGAGCAGTCGTTGAAGATTGCGGAGGCGGAGCCGCTGGCAGAGCTGTTCTGCTCCTTAATCGCGAAGTCAGGCGAGGAGGAGCAGACGCGCCAATACGTGAGGAGCGGGATAGAGGAGGAGCTGAGGCGCCATGGAGCCTTGATACAGATAGAGTTCGGCCTGTTTGTGGCCTGGGGTTAGAAAAGCTAAAGAGACTCAATGCCCAAAAAGCCATCCTCCATTCACATTGAGCACCTCTCCCGTCACAAAGCTTGCTTCCGGCGAGGACAGGTAGAGCGCCGCGGCCACCACATCGCTTCCATGCCCCCCTCGTCCCACGGGCGTCTCGGCAATGATACCACGCACGCGCTCTTCCGACCACTCCCCGGTAAAGCCGGTGTTGGCGATGAAGCCGGGCGCGATAGCGTTGACCGTAATTCCCTGTGGGCTGAGTTCGCGCGCCAGGCCATACGTCAATCCGAGCACACCCGCCTTGGCGGCGGCATAAGCCATTGAACCCGCCCGGCTTCCGCCCGTGAACGCCGCAATCGAACTGATATTGACGATGCGCCCTCCTGGTCGTGTCATATGCGGGGCTACAGCCACCGCCATCAAGAAACACCCCTTCAGATTCGTATCAACCACCTCGTCCCACAAGCTTTCGGCTTCATCAAGAGGCAGGTCCGTGGTGACCCCCAATACGAAGCCCGCCGCGTTGATCAGGACATCAACATACCCGAATTGCTCGATGATGGCCGCAACAGCCCTTTCAACCTGGGAACGTTGACTGACATCCGCCTTTATCCATGTGACATTCGAGCCAAGTTCCTGGGCTGTTGTTTGCAATCTCTCCTCGCTGCGCCCAATAATAATAACATGCTCATTGGCCCGGGCGAAAGCCGCTGCCGTGGCCTGCCCCATACCGCTATTTCCACCCGTTATGACAACAACACGCTGTGAACTCATTGCCTTCTCCTTAATCTACTGATAGGGGTTGCTTTCGGGCATTGCTTGCGCAGCCATCAAACTCCCTCAAGAGCAAAGTTCGACGCGTTCCAAAGAGCACGAAAAACTTCGTACAAAACGGGTATACTCGAACCTGGCCATATTGTCAATCCCTGGGAGCGGCGCATCCTAAATGTAGGGGCGAGGCTTGCCCTCGCCCTGGGGTGGTCGGCGGGGCTTGCTTGGGTCGGCCGGGTGAACTTGCCTTCGCCCTACCAGCCTCATATTTTTTGATAGAAGGATTTTAAGAAGTCGGCATGTCCATACCCCCGCATCTGCTGTATAATAGGCTGAGAGTTGGAAGTCGACGGTACCTGTCACGTGCCAGGAACGCCGGCCTTCCTTGCAAACCGTATATTTGGAAAGAAACGCGTAGTAAGGTATGAAACAGACGGAAGAGCAGAAAGAATCGACGAATGGTGGGCAGGGCGAGGCATGGACGCCTGAAGCAAAGGCGCATCACTACGATGCAAGCAAGTACGAACGGCCATCGGTAACCGTGGATGTAGTCATGATGAGCCTGCGCCAGCGAGACCTCCAGGTGTTGCTGGTCAAGCGCCGTTCATGGCCTTACGAGGGCATGTGGGCGATCCCTGGCGGCTTTGTGAATATGCAAGAGTCCCTCGAAGAAGCAGCCAAGCGCGAGCTTCAGGAGGAGACCGGCGTGCAGGATGTCTACCTGGAACAGCTCTATACCTTTGGCGACCCCGGGCGCGACCCGCGTACTCGTGTAATTACCGTTGTGTACTTTGCGTTGCTGGACTCCGCGCGCTTGCAGGTCAGGGCGGCTGACGATGCTGCCGACGTCGGCTGGTTTCCGGTCTATAACCTGCCCGAACTGGCTTTTGATCACGCAAAGATCCTCGAGTACGCCCTGGACCGTCTGCGCGGGAAGCTTGATTATACCAATATCGCCTTTAGCCTCTTGCCTGAACAGTTCACGCTGCGAGAACTGCAGCGCGTCTACGAGATTATCCTGCATCGACGCCTGGACAAACGCAATTTCCGCAAGAAGATTCTTGCAACCGGTATTCTGGAGGATACAGGCGCCAAAAAGATGGAAGGAACACACCGTCCTGCTCGCTTGTATCGCTTCAATCCTGCTGCCGGTGGCTGCTAGCCCACTGGAAGTAGATATGCTGGGGCACATATTATGCGGCGACTACGAAGGAGGTTTATTATATGGCAACTTCAGCGAACTTCATGGAACGGTCTACAGCCTTTCTAACTGCGCTTGTCGAGTGGGAACGCAGCTTACCCGCTGTGGCCTGGAACGACCTGCGCGAGGAGGCCCAGCAAGGGCGAGTGATATTGTTTAGTGTGGATATGATCAATGGCTTCTGTCATGAAGGAGTGTTGTCAAGCCCGCGTGTGAAAGCTATTATTCCGGCAGTAGTTGCGGCATTTGAAAAAGCATATGCCATTGGCGTGCGTGACTTCGTGCTGGCACAGGATTCCCACACCCCCAACGCAGTAGAGTTCGCCGATTTTCCTCCGCATTGCCAGGTTGGCACCAGTGAAGCCGGCACGATTGCTGAACTGGCGAACTTGCCATTCGCGGATCTCTACAAGATTGTCTCAAAGAACTCGCTCAACGCCTTTCATGGCACTCACCTGGGCGAGTGGCTGGATGTCCATCGCAACCTGAGCACGGCAGTGGTCGTGGGCGATTGTACGGACCTGTGTGTACACCAGATGGCCATGCACTTGAAGCTGTATGCCAACGCGTACGATCTAAAAATTCGTGTCATTGTCCCTGAGAACGCCGTGCAGACGTATGATATGCCAGTTGAGGCAGCCAACGCTGTTGGCGCGCTGCCTCACGATGGTGATCTCATACACCTGCTCTTCCTCTATCACATGCGCCTGAACGGCGTCGAGGTAGTACGCGCAATCGTGTGAACTCCCAGCTATGTCGTATATAGTAGTGGCAGCCCTTGCGGCTGCCATGCCCCCCATTGCCTGCCATGCTCCTTGCTGCCACGTCCCCTACGTTCCAGCCTGAGCAACTGGCAGGGTAAAAGAAAAGATCGCCCCTTCACCTTCGATCCCGCTGCTCTCGACGGTGATCGATCCTTTCATGGCTTCAACAAGTTGCCGCGTGATGAACAGACCCAGGCCGCTTCCCCCGGTTATCCCGAGCCTATCGCGCTCCAGCCGAACAAACTTTTCAAAAATAACTTTATGTTTGTCCGGCGGTATGCCCGGGCCCCGGTCAATTACGTTCACGCGCACCAGATCTTGTTCCTGCCTGGCGGTTATGCAAATGGGTGTCTTATGTGGTGAGTAGCGCAGAGCGTTGGCAATAAGGTTGCGCAGTATCTGCTTCAGGCGCGTCTCATCTGCCAGGACCATGAGATCAGCGGGGATGTCTACCTCAACTTGCCGCTGCTGTTGCAGTATTAATGGCTCAAAGAGATCGACGACAACTGTGCAGGTCTCCTTCAAGGGAATGCTCACACGCTGCAGCGTGGCTGCATCAAATTCGACGCGACTAGCGTCCATGATGTTGGCCTGCAGTAATACCAGCTCGTCACAGGCACGGCGGGCGTTGTTCAAAAATGAGCGTCGCAACTCAGGGCTGAGATCCTCCATCTCACCGAGGAGTTCGAGATACCCCTGTACGATCGTGAGCGGGGTGCGCAGTTCATGGCTGGCCGTGTTCAGGAAAGCATCTTTGAGCTGGTCCATTTCGCTCAGCTTCGCGTAGGCTGCACTCAATTCGCTGTACATACGGGCATTTTCACGCGCTGCGGCAGTCTGTTGATCCAGGTTGCTCAGCAGGCGCGGGTAGGCCGCGCCGATGAAGCCTATACCAAGTGAGGCGAGCGTAGCACATCCGACAATTTGGAACCAGCTGCCGTTAGGAATAGGGTTACTCGCCCATGACTGGGTGAGCGTCGTCCAGATAGCCAGCAGGCTCGCTGCTCCCCCTACTGCGCAGCAAAGGTAAAGGACCCAGGTTGGTGCAATCAACTGTTCGCGTCTTTTGACGAGAAACGCGCGGAAGCGTCTCAGGAGAATGGGCAGATCGAAAAAGAGGATAATCATGGAAATGCACCAGATGACGGTGGTGGTGGCTTCGCAGATATCATAGATCTCGGTGGAGAACGTGGCTGCAGTCACCCTGTAAATCATCGGCGCTATGAAATAGATTTGAACGGCAATCACAATCACAATCACTGTCTGGGTAGTGGTGGCGAGGTATGGAACAGCGTGCCTGTTCACTTTCGCAAGCGCAGGAGGCATGCGATGATCTAACGCCGAGACGAATAGAATCCGTGCGAATGTAACGTTATAAATGATGGCAACAAAGAAGAAGAAACTAATAAAGGTCAAAGCGACCAGGACTGATAGGGGGACACCGAAAACGATTCTCACGGCTGTGAGCGTTGAGTACGTTAAGCCGGCGCCTTCCCGCGGCACGACAGCCATGACCCCGAACGTCCCGAGAAGATAAGCAATGAATACAAGCAGCGGCCCCCAGCGCAGGAACAGCTTGGCGGCCTGCGTTTCTTTCGTTTCGGCTGCCATATTGAGCGGTACTTCGACACCCAGCAAGGCCAGCACAATGACACCGTACAATACAAAGCCCTGTTGCCCAAAACCTGGCTGGCCGGTGGTCAATGCTGGTTGGGGCGCGTGCCCATTGAGTAGCCAGGCAACGCCTGCCAGCCCGACTACAAAAATACCTAGCCCGTAAAGCGGTATCACGACTTTAGCTATGCGCATGATCAGACGCAGCGGCAGTGTGGCGATCCAGCCCGTGATGATCAAGATGACCACTACGAAGATGCCCTGTTCCCAGGGCGCCGCGAACCAGCCGGTGCCGGCGCCAAAAAGCTGTATGCCAGTGCCCTGCACGAGTGACAGCACAGTATCGCAGCCTGCCAACATTGCCAGAATGACGGGAAACCAGGCGCAGAAACCTGCAAAGAAGCCCCAGAGAGGCCCGAGTGCCTTGTGCGTCCACACATAGATCGAGCCATCGACCGGCATAAAGCGATTGAGTTGTCCTGTAACGATGGCTCCAGGTAGCAGAAACGTTATCGTGCCTATCACCCAGTACACGTAGGTAGCAGAGCCGACGCCAGTCGCCTGTGCGACGGATACATTGGGAATGAAAAGAACAATGGTAATGAAGACCACAAGCATATCGACGCGCGAAAGTACGCGCGGCAATATCTCGCCTGTGCGCTGCTCGGAGCGGAGAGGTACTCCCATGATGCTCTGCATGGGAGTAGGAGCATATTGCCCCTCTAACTTGCTCATCGCTGCCTGCCTTCGTATGCCCGGTTGCTTTACGACGCCCTGATTATCCTATGGGATAGGCCATGGTAGTATTAGCAGCTAAATTCATGCAGGTAAATATTTTAATCTCCAGTTCTACGACTTTTCCTGGGTATTTCCCGCTTTTCCCTCCTGCTGCATCAAGAGGCAGCCTCATCGTACACCTCCAGCAGTTCTAACAGGCCGGTGAGGGAGTGTACCAGTAGGCAGTCTACATTGCCCTCTTGTAAGCGCCCTGCACGGTCAAGCAGAACCGGAGTCATTCCCACAGTCCGTGCGCCCAGCACATCATGGATGTAGGAATCCCCTATATGTAGTGTATAATCGGCAATAACATTGGCTCTCTGCAGGGCAAGCTCATAGAGCGCAGGAGAAGGTTTAGCATAGCGAGCCATCGCGGATACGGTCAGGTGGTCAAAGTACCTGGTGAGACCCAGGCGGCGCAAGATTGGCCCCAGTGCAATCCCCCAGTCGGAGATAACGCCAAGCGCATACTGGCGGGCTTTCAGGGCTTCAAGAGTAGGAAGCACATCGGGATAGATCTGCCAGCTCGTATGCTTGTCAAATTCTCTGGTGATGGCTTGCGCGAGCTTATACAGGCGGGGCTCGTCATGTTCTACGATCAATGGACGCAGCAAATTCATATAATAGCCGGTCCAGTATTCGTTGATAGCCCCCTCGCTGGCCCAGGTATGGCGATTGAGGCGCATCTGGCGGAAGTAGTAGTCCTCTATGGAGGTGATACGTTCTTTGAACTCGTCGAGGTGAAAATGCAGGTCGAGTTGCTGGCAGACCTGCTGGCAGATTTCGGCATCAGAGGGAAATGGGTGGATCAGTGTGAAGCCTGCATCGAAAAAAACTGTACGAATTGCTTGTGGTTGTTCTAAAGGCATTGTTTCCTCGCTTCCCCTTAACCCCATTGGCGTCACATCCCCTTAACCTCTACTTTTATAAACAGCGTCTGCAGCAGCGAGGGCAGCGCCAGCCCTTAGCGTGAAACCACATCGTGGCAGCACGTGCTCAAGCGCTGCCAGAACGCTATCTACATTCTTACGGCAGGCATTGTAACCCATTAGCCCGATACGCAGCAAACGTCCCTTAAGCGGGCCGAACCCGCCGCCGATCTCGATATCGTACTCGTTCAGCAGTCCATTGCGCACCGCCAGCTCATCCACGCCCTCGGGCAAACTGATGGCGGTCAGGACAGAAAGAGCATAGCCTGGCTGGGTGAAGATGTGCAGCCCCATCGCTTCGATGCCGGCTTTGAGAGCGTCACCATGCAGTTGATGGCGTGCCCAGCGCGCTTCTAGCCCTTCCTCCAGGACAATGCGCAGCGCCTCGCGCATACCGTAGATCATGTTGCTGCACGCGGTATGGTGATAAGTGTGGTCACCGTTCCAGTAGCGGTCGAGGCACTGCAAATCGAGGTAGTAGCTCTGCACAGGCTTCTTGCGATTCTTGATGATTTGTACCGCCCGTTCGTTGAGCGTGACAGGGGCCAGGCCGGGCAGCGCTCCCAGGCTCTTCTGGCTGCCGGCATAGCAGGCGTCTATCTTCATGGCATCGACGTCCATGGGTACGCCGCCGAGACCACATACCGCGTCCACAACGAAGAGGGCATCGTGAGCATGAGTAATGCGTTCCAACTCTTCCAGCGGTTGGAGCAGCCCGGTGGAGGTTTCTGCAATCGCCGTTGCAAAGACCTTCGTGCCTGGATGATCTTTGAAGGCCTGTTCGAGCACTGCGGGCTCCAGGGGTTTCCCAAGCTCGGTCGTCAGGTTTACCACTTGCGCCCCGGCCCGCCGCGAGATTTCGACGATCTGGCCACTGAAGAAACCCAGGCTGCCGGAAATAATAGTGTCGCCCTCCTCGAGAAGATTGCTCAACACCGCCTCTGCGCCCGAGAAGCCCGAGCCGGAAACACAGAGGGTCATCTCGTTCTTCGTCTGGAACACCCAGCGCAGGAGTTCAGCAGTTTCCCCCAGTATGTCGAAGAGTTGAGGGTCGAGGTGACCAAGTTGTGGCGCTGAAGTGACGCGTAGAACACGCGGGTCCACGTTGCACGGTCCCGGACCCAGCAGCAGCCTGTAGGAAGGATTGAGTTCGGGAAACGTGTTCTTATGGATTTCAATCTTCCCCATTGCCAGTTGTGTCATGCCATTGCCTGCCTTTCAACTAGACCCGGCTCACAGTCTCACGCCGGCTTGCCAGCAGCGCTTTCTTCAAAGAGGTGCTGCAACTTTTCTGCCTGATCGACTGTGATCAGGGTATCGATAAATTCGTCAAGCTCACCATTGAGCACACCGGGTAGATTATGCCGTGTGAGCCCGATACGGTGATCGGTCACACGATCCTGTGGAAAGTTGTAAGTGCGAATCTTCTCGCTGCGATCGCCCATCTGTACCTGAGACCGCCGCGTCTTGCTCAATTCTTCCTGCCTGCGCGCCTCTTCCAGGTCCCACAGGCGCGACCTGAGCACCGAAAGCGCTTTCATTTTATTCTTAAGCTGCGATTTCTCATCCTGGCAGGTGACTACCAGCCCTGTGGGCAGGTGCGTAATGCGTACCGCCGAATCGGTCGTGTTGACGCTCTGCCCGCCGTGACCAGTCGAGCGATAGACATCAACGCGCAGATCGCTATCTTTTATATCGATTGCTATCTCGTCATCGGCTTCCGGCAGCACGATCACCTTGGCGGTCGACGTGTGGATACGCCCATTCGCCTCGGTCACGGGCACTCGCTGCACGCGGTGGGTGCCACCCTCGTATTTCATACGGCTGTATGCGCCCTTGCCGCGCACGACAAACGTCATATCTTTGATCCCGCCCTGTTCGGTCTCGTTAGCGTCCAGCACTTCTATCTTCCAGTGCCGCTTATCAGCATAGCGGCTGTACATGCGGAAAAGCTCCCCGGCAAAGAGCGCTGCCTCGTCGCCACCGGCGCCGGCCTGCACCGTGACGATAGCGTTTTTCTCGTCCATGTTGTCTTTGGGCAACAACAACACCTTCACCTTGTTGAGCAGCTGTTCTTTTTGCGCTTTGAGGCGTTCAAGCTCTTCGTAGGCGAGTTCGCGCATCTCCGGGTCATCGCCTTCGTACATCTCCTGGGCCTCTGCCATCTGCTTGTCATTGTCGACCAGCTCGTGGTACTTCTGCACAATCTCTTCGAGTTCAGCGTGCTCGCGTCCATAGCGCTGTAGGAGCTGGATGTCCTCGAGCACATCTGGCTGCGCCATCAGTCTATTCACTTCTTCGTAGCGCTGCGCCAGGCTTGCAAGTTTGTCCATTAAATCCATATAGGGTTCCTCTTGGTTTTCTTCGTTCACCTCGCAGGTGTACCGCACATACCCGCCGGATACGGCGGTGCCGTTTTCTACGCGTGTCATGGTGAACGAACGTATACAATGCGCGTGTTATCTGGAGTATTTAAATGGAGCGCCGCTACCCGGCGGCAAGCAAATAACGCTCGACAGTAGCGCGACAGGCGAGGTGTAGTGTGTAAAGAAAATATGCAGTTATGTTGTTTGTAGATAAATCCATAGCCTAATTATAGCACATAGTCGGCCTCTCTCAAGAGGTTGTGCATTGTTTAGTCGCCTGGTTGCATTGGATGGTAGCATGTCCGAACCTTTGGCTGATGACCTGGGTACTTGAAATCGATGGAAGGCTTATGGGATAACCAAACTTCTGCAGGCCGCCTCCTTTATCGAAGAAGGCCATGACTAGACCGGAGATGCTGAAACCCGTGTAGATATAGTACCGCCCCTTGTCGGCGGTGGGGATCGTATAGTCTTTCGTATCACTGGCAAAGTAGTTCGAGTCGGGTGAATACGGGACGAAACGCTGCAAAGACACATCGTGAGGAGATATCCAGGTGAAGTCATCGAAGCCCCAGTTCAGCAAATCGCGCATATCCGTCCAGAAGTTTTTGGAGTGCATCACGACGCCGATCAGGTGATGGTGGTTGCGTGTGCAGGAGATAACCTGTACAAAGTTAGTGGCTGCATCCCACCCCGGCTTGCCACCGTCTACTCCTGGATACCACCAGAGAAACTGGTTGTCGTTGATCAGTGTGCGATCGGGATGTTTGCCTGGCGGGAGATGATATACCTCCGTGCCGGTAATGTGGTGAATAAGCGGTATGCTCATACTGTACCTGCCAATCACCGCAAGATCATGAGCGCTGGAAAAATGCCCTGTATCCAACAACCCATGAGGATTCATATAGTGGGTATCGTACATGCCAAGCTGAAGAGCTTTCTGATTCATTTTTGCCACAAAGTTCTGGACATTGCCGCCGAGACCATCGGCAATTGCCACGGCGGCGTCATTGCCGGACATGAGCAGCAGGCCATAGAGCAGGTCACTCAGGGTATAGGTCTCACCTTTCTTGACGCCGAAAAGCGAACTATCAGGACTTAGCTGATTAATATCATTATCGATGGCGCCGTTGATAGTAATTTTCTGCGCTGGATCCCCTATTTCAAGGGCGATCACAGCCGTCATCAGCTTGGTGGTGCTCATCGGCGCTATATGCCTGAATGGGTTGTAAGCGTAGAGAGTGATGCCTGTATCAGCATCCAGGAGATATGCAGATTGTGCAAACACTGGAGGAGGAGGATGATCGTTGTCCGGTGGGATGATCACGATTTCATGCGGGTTCGTTAGCGCTTGATTTATCAGTACCGGTGTGCTTGTTACAGGAGTACTCCCGTGTAAGGTCACACCCGTTGATGAACGATGGATGTTAAAGATAGTAACGGTGATCGCGATGGGTGTCAGAATCAGCAATACGATGAGCAGTGTTCCCACAATCAAGGGCCTCTTGTTAGATCTGCGGCTTTGCAAGTCATTCTTGTGCGAAGGCCGCTGCCGGCGTGGACGACCATTAAGAGCCTGCACACTATTCCCCGGATGGCGTCCTCCAACCATCCGCTCCCCACTCGCCCCTACGGGATGAGGCGCCTGGGAAGGTGCCGGCTTTTTGCCCTGTCGCTGGGATGCTTCCTCTCCAGTCTGTGTATTGAGCCCTAACGAGGCTCGCCTGATGCGGGGAATTTCAGGGTGGCTGTCCAGGTCATTATCATCCGCTGGGAATCGCTTGGGTGTTGGTGCCCTTCTACGCCGCTGACGCGGGTAGGATATCTGTATATCATCTGGCTGCTCGTCATCTCCTGATGGCGTTCTATACATCGAGCCATTCCTTGCTATGTTTTCTCTGTGCTGCTAGATACTTTAAGCTACTTAATTGTCAGGTGTCAACTCGCATTCGTACGCTCCCATGAAGCTCACCACTTCACCACCCCAGCTGCGTTTGAAGCGATTCACCCCGGCCATCGCCTCATCGTCATTGTCCGTTGCAGGCAAACCCCACAGATCATACTGCGTCGCGCCTTGCTGTTTGGCCCAGCGCATCGCTTCCCATTGCAGCAGGTGGTTGGGCATCAGGTCACGCTGCTCATTGCTCGAAGCCCCATAGAGATAGATAGCCTGCTTCCCCAACAGACCGACGAAGATACCTGCCAGCAGTTGCCCACTATATTCTGCCAGCAGCAAACGTGCCTGGTTGCGCGGCACAAAGATGCGCCACGCCTGCAGGTAGTAGTCGAGCGTGTGTATGCCAAACTGTTCGCGCTCGCTCGTCGTTTGCAGCAGTTGGTACCAGGCACGCACATCCTCCGGCGACTGAGCTGCGCGCACAATGACGCCCCTGCGCCCGGCAAGTCGCACGTTATAGCGGCACTTCTCCTTCATGCGTGCCAGCAGTGTTTCCTCGTCATAGGTGAGATCAAGCAGGATCGTCCGTATTGGTTGTATAGCACGAGCAGGACGAAATCCCAGGGCCGCGACTTGCTCCGCAATACGTTCACTGCTGGCCATGCCCGCCACTTGCGCTAGTTCCATCCGCAGGGTAAGCACATCCTGGGCACGCAGCAGCGTGTTCATCTGCGAGAACAGAGCATTGCATTGCATCGGCTGCAGCCAGTCCAGCACTGGCCCTTTCGGAATATATGCAAAGTGTCCCGCCCGCAAGGGTTCCCGCGGTGCACTATAGCGCAGGGCGCTGACTGTGGCGACCATCCGTTCCTGTTCCGTATCCCAGAGCGCGAACCGCAGTGGGTCCCAGCCCGTGTTCACCTTCAGCTCTCCCCAACCCCAGCTTTGCAGCAGGTGTCCGGCGAGATGTTGGACAACAAATTGATCCCATCGCTCTCGCTGCTCAACAGGAACAGGGCGCAGCACATAGTGGTCAGGCGACATTCATTCAACTCCCATGCGCTACTTCACCGCGTCCTTGCCCTCGATTTTAGCCCTTGCCGCTTTTTCCATCTCAACCTTTTTGTGCTTTTCAAGCTCCTGCGTGCGACGTATTTCAACATACTTGCGCCACGCAGTGTAAATGAGCGGGCGTGCCACGCGATCCTGCGTCGGTATGTTCAGGCGAGAGAAGCCGCCGAACCCCTGCTTGAATTCATACACCCCCCACATCTCTTCGCCAGGCTCCAAAACCTCTGGGATGGCTCGAAAATCGAAATAGTTGCAGCCCCGAGCCTTAGCCCACTCAAAGCAGCGGTACTGCAAAAGATAGGTGGGCTTCAGGTTGCGCTTGTTGTTGGAAGAGGCACCGTACAGGTCCCAGCACCAATCGCCAAAGCGAATCAGCATCTTGGCAGCAAGAGTCTCGCCTTCATGCTCGGCTAGATAGAGGACAGCGTCTCTTTTCCCTACGAATTGGCGTAGAATCTCTTTATGATAGTCCTTGCTAAGCAGCAAGAAGTTGTCGCGCTTACTCGTTACCTCCATCAAGCTATAGTAAGCATCAAAATCGCTATCATTCTCGGCTTCACGTACGATGACGCCCTTACGTTCGGCAACGCGTACATTCTGCCTCCACGTCATCTTGAAATTGGCTAAGAGGTGTTCGATATCAGGACGAATATCAAGTACCCAGCTTCGCCTCGGGTACAATGCATAGGGAGTGGTCCTGAAGCCTAACGCTTGATAGGATGCGATCCAGGCGTCCATGTCAGGGTCATCATCAGCAACATTTGGCTCCAGGCGCAGCATTACCGCACGCTCTTGTCGTGCAATCTCTTCCGCCCTCTTAATTATAGTAGCCAGGGCGAAATTTGGCTGTTCCACTGTGGGGCCACGCAAGCAGTAGAGCCAGCGTGGAAGTAGTTTTGCTAATGGCAGGGGTATGGGTGAGACTGTGAGGAGCATCGAGCCCACCATGCGCCCCTGTTCCAGGGCACCCAGCCGGTAGATAGGTCTGCCCAGGTAGCGGTTCAGTTCGCCCCATTCATACGATTGGTGCAGATGCCCACGAGGCTGACTCGTCAGAAAATTGTTCCACTGCTCTCGATCGGTAATTTCTTGGACGGTTATGGTCATAGTAGTTTATATATTCTCCCTAATATTCTCTGAAATTTGCAGGAAGTATAGCATAGCAGGAGGCTGTTAGCAATTCTAATTCGTTTTGTGAACTACTTCCTAGTCAACTCAAAAGGATAGGAGTATACTGAATATCACTGTTTGTATTCTGTAGATATCGGGAGAGGGATAACTATGCGCTTCTGCTTTATCCTGGAACAAAAATATGCCAGGGAACCTATGCCAATGGTGGTGGCGGACCAGTTGAAGCAATGGGGACACGAGATCGACATACTACGACCTTATGACGCTGTTACCAGTCTCACCGACCTCTCACTCGCTACCTATGACGCCTATGTGCTAAAAACCGTCTCAGAGGGCGCTGGTTTAACTATCCTTGAAGCCGCCGAAGCGGTTGGCATCCCCACTATCAATAACTCGCGCGCTATTCGCCTGGTGCGCGATAAAGCGGTAGCGGTGGCCTATGCAAAGAAGTGCGGCCTTCCTGTACCTTCCACCTATTTCGTTGGTCATCCCCGCGCCCTGGTCAAAGTCCCACCAGAAATTTATCCCGTCGTCGTCAAGCCCACCAATGGTAGTTCAATGCAGGGCGTCTACCTGGTGCGGACGCCAGACGAGATGAAGGTGCTCAAGGTAGAAAGGGATAACTATTACCTTGCCATGCACTATATCGAAAATCCTGGCTACGATGTCAAGCTCTACGTCACGGGCCAGGAAGTGCACGCGATAGTGAAAAGCTCAATATTACACGGCAGCGTGATCGAGCGTGAGATCCCTGTCACTAGCGAAATGCTCACCCTGGCGCGCAGCGTAGGGCGCATCTTTGGCCTCGATCTCTATGGAGTTGATGTGATACAGTCGCCGGAGGGTGGCCTGATGCTGATCGATATCAACGACTTCCCCAGCTTCGGCCACGTCCCACGACACGTCTTCAGCATTGCCGAGTATATCCTGCACGCTGCTTATCGTGCCCGCCTCGAGCGAGAAAAACGCACTGCTCGCCCGTCTACCAGGCCTGGCGGGGCATTGAGGCGCCAGGATACTATGCTCGTTCCTGCCGAACTCATGGAGCGCAATCTGGATGTGAAGAGGGTGCATATGAACTGAGAGCTCCCAGGGCAACCGCAAGGGCCCACTCCACCCCACCGCCCTTGCCCCTACCATACTACGTCCTTCTCAGCTGCCCCAGGTGTCCCAGGTCGTTCAGGGTAAAAAGCACGCGGTGAGTGCCTGCCACGCGTACAACACTGATCGCTGTGTTGGCAGCCGGGTAGAAAAAATCTCTCTCCAGCCCCAGTACCTCGGCTGCATACGCGTTCACCACGCCCCCATGAGCGAAGACCAGCACCCGTTCCCCAATATGACGGTTCGCAATCTCGTCCAGTGCCGTCACCACGCGCTTGCGAAACTCCCTGGATGGCTCGCTGCCCGCGATAGCATCCCAGTTGCCCGTCGTCCCCGCTATGCGCACTATCTCTAACTGTCGTTCCTGCAGAGCTTTGTACAGGACCTCCAGGTCGTTCCCATCTTGCGGGAGAGAGACAACCTCGCCAAGCCTGATCTCTGTCAGCTCTGGGACGATAACCGGCTTGAGTCCCAGGTGCTCGACCAGCGGCGCCGCCGTTTCAAGACAACGTTTCAACGGACTGCTGTAGATGGCATTGAAGCTCGTGCCCCTGAGCCGCTCGGCCAGCGCCCGTGCCTGCTCTCGCCCAACGCCGCTCAGCGGTAAATCATCGTAGATGCCACTGGAAATAATTTCATCCGCTTCGGGGATAGCATCAGCATGCCGCACGATAAACAGCTCGGCGGCGCTGCTGTGCTTGAATAAAAATGGATCTTCCATAAATAGTGATTTTCGCTATCTAGAACCTTATCGGATCAACTCCCGCATGACCGCCCGCGCCACCGCGCGCTTATGTACCTCGTCTGGGCCATCGACAATGTGCAGCGTCCGGCCGTGCGCCCACATCGACGCCAGCGGGAAATCATCGCTCAGCCCGGCGGCGCCAAACGCCTGAATCGCCCGGTTGACCACGTTGGTAAACACTTCAGGCGCTGCGATTTTGATCATCGCGATCTCTTTCTGCGCCGCCTTCTTGCCCAGGTTATCGATCATCCACGCTGTCTTGAGCGTCAAAAGACGCGCCTGCTCGATCTCCAACTGCGATTGAGCGATCCACTCCTGGATCACACCCTGTTCGGCGAGCGGTTTGCCAAAAGCCGCCCGCTGCGTGACGCGCTGGCACATCATCTCCAGCGCCCGCTGCGCTGCACCGATCGCGCGCATACAGTGATGGATGCGCCCAGGCCCCAGGCGTGCCTGGGCTATCGCAAAACCGCCGCCTTCCTCTCCCAGCAGGTTGCTCACTGGCACGCGCACATGCTCAAACAGCACCTCGCAGTGGCTCTCGTTATCCACGTAGCCCATCACCGGCAGATTGCGCTTGACGGTTACACCTGCCGTATCCCTTGGCACGAGCACCATGCTCTGTTGCCGGTACTTATCGGGCGTATGTGGATCCGTCTTGCCCATCACAATGAAAATCTTGCAGCGGGGACGTGCCGCCCCGGAGATCCACCACTTGCGGCCATTCAAGACATATTCATTTCCCTCGCGCTGGATGGAGAGTTGGATATTCGTGGCATCCGAGCTGGCCACGTCCGGCTCGGTCATGGCAAAGGCCGAACGCATCTCACCGTCCAACAGGGGCAGCAGCCACTGCTTCTTCTGCTCCTCTGTGCCAAACTGCGCCAGGATCTCCATGTTGCCTGTGTCGGGCGCGGCGCAATTAAATACTTCAGATGCCCAGCTCACCCGGCCCATGATCTCGGCCAGCGGCGCGTACTCCAGGTTAGTCAGCCCCGCTCCATACTCCTCGTCGGGCAGGAATAGATTCCATAATCCCGCTGTCCTGGCCTTTGCCTTCAGTTCATCCACAATCGGGGCATGATCGTGTGGATTGCTGGCAGCGGCGACCTGGTCACGGTATGTCCGCTCGTTAGGGTAAATATAGCGATCCATGAAATCGCTCACTTGCTTCCGCAGCGCGTTGACTTTCTCTGAATAGGCAAAATCCATAGACCCTCCATTCTGGATACTCGTCCCGTTCAGGGAACGAGAGGAAAGAACGCCGCCCGCAGGCGGGGCATTTTTGAACGGAATGCCCAAACCGTAAGGGATTGGGTCCTTGACGAAATCCCTCCCGAAGTGCGAACCGCCCCGATTATAGCACATGCGCCTGTTACTCTACCACAAATCTTCGCCGCCCCTACGGGAATATTCACTGCCCCCTTGATGTTATTATCAGTGATTAGCAATCACCTAAAAAGAGTGCTAGACAAAACAGAAGTTCCTGTGCTATAATCTAGCAGTCACCTGGCAAGTTTGCTAATACAGAACGCGATACCTCGCGACTCTAGAAAGAATGGAGTCTAAGCTATATTATGAAGTGTGAACGTTGTCAAAAGAACCCCGCCCAAGTGCGTCTCGATCAAATCATCAACGGCCGTCGCGAACAGCATTACCTCTGTAAGGAATGCGTGGAAGAGTTGATGAACGCGATGAGCCAGATGGATGACATGGATGGTCAAGGCGTGCCAGATGGTATGCCCTTTGGGTTCACTCCCAGTAACAACGCCGCTTCCGCCGCTGGCGGTGTCAACACCGCTACCGCCGAACGGCAAGGGAAACAAAGTAAAACGCCAACCCTGGACCAGTATGGGCGCGACCTGACCGCCGATGCGGCGGCAGGCAAACTAGACCCCGCCGCTGGTCGCCAGCGTGAACTCCGCCGGGTGATCACTGTCTTGGGCCGCCGCCAGAAAAACAATCCCGTGCTGATTGGTGAGCCAGGCGTCGGTAAAACTGCCATTGTCGAAGGACTGGCCCGTCGCATCCAGGAAGGAAACGTCCCTGCTACCCTGCGTGGCAAGCGTATCGTTTCACTCAATATGGGTGGCATGGTTGCCGGGGCGATGTTCCGTGGCCAGTTCGAGCAGCGTATCAAATCCATGCTCGAAGAACTGCGCAAGGCCGATGATGTCATCGTCTTTATCGATGAACTGCACACGGTCGTTGGCGCAGGAGCTGCCGAGGGCGCCGTTGGCGCTGCCGATATGCTCAAGCCGGCGCTTGCTCGTGGCGAGCTGCGCTGTATCGGCGCCACAACCCTGGATGAGTACCGCAAACATATTGAAAAGGATGCCGCGTTGGAGCGCCGCTTCCAGCCTGTGATGGTCGACGAACCATCGGTGGAAGAGGCCATCGAGATGCTGCGCATTGTACGTAACAACTATGAGCTGCACCACGGCGTCAGCATCACCGACGAGTCTATAGAAGCTGCTGTCAAACTTTCGGACCGTTATATCAATGATCGCTTCCTGCCCGATAAAGCCATCGACGTGATGGACGAAGCCTCGTCAGCTCTACACTTAGAGGCAATCGAGAAAGGTATCGTTAGCCCGACGCTGATCTCTGACCTCGAGGTCGAACTGGCCGATATCCAGGCCAAAAAGGAAGCTGCCGCGAACGCCGAAAACTACGAGCGTGCCGCTATGCTGCGCCAGCAGGAACTGTTGACGCTGGCCAAACTGGACAAAGCTCGTTCAGAGGCTGGTGGGACGGTCACATTGATCGTTACACCTGAGCACGTTGCCCAGATCGTTGAGAACTGGACCGGTGTACCTGTGAGCCAGATGCTGGAGAGCGAGCGTCAAAACCTGCGCACGCTCGAAGATGACCTGCGCAAGCGCGTCATCGGCCAGGACGAGGCCATCAGCGCAGTTGCTCGCGCTATCCGCCGCTCGCGCGCTGGATTAAAGGATCCGAAGCGTCCGATTGGCTCCTTCCTCTTCCTTGGCCCAACCGGTGTGGGTAAAACGGAACTGGCGAGGGCGCTGGCCGCTGAACTCTTCGGCGGCGAGGATGCCTTGATCCGCCTTGACATGTCGGAGTACATGGAGTCGCATACGGTGTCTCGCCTGTTCGGTAGCCCTCCGGGCTATGTCGGCTACGACGAGGGTGGCCAGTTGACCGAGCAGGTTCGCCGTCGCCCTTATAGCGTCATCCTGCTGGACGAGGTCGAAAAGGCGCACCCCGAGGTCTTCAACGCCCTGTTGCAGATCATGGACGATGGCCGCTTGACCGACGGTCAGGGCCGCACGGTAGACTTTAAGAACACCGTTGTGATTATGACCAGCAATGCGGGTGGCGCCGATCTCAAGCGAGCTGTGCGCATCGGCTTCTCGCCAATCAAGCACGCCGATGAGCGTGATGAGCAACACGAAGCCATGCGCTCCAAGGCGATGGAGGGCTTGAAGCGTATGTTCCGTCCTGAGTTCATCAACCGTATTGACCAGATTGTGGTCTTCCATTCTCTGGGCAAAAACGAACTCTACCGCATCGTCGACCTGCTGCTTGCACAGGTACGCAGCCGCCTCGCAGAGCAAAAGATCGAACTCGTAGTCAGCGACGAAGTGCGAGACCTGCTCTTGCGTGAAGGGTACGACGAGGAGTATGGAGCCCGGCCACTGCGCCGCGCCATCCAGACACACGTCGATGATGCCCTGGCTGATGCACTGCTGGCGGGTACCATCGTGCCCGGTCAGGCAGCCCACCTGGTCGTTCAAGATGACAAAATTGCCATCGAGCCGCAAACGCTGCTGCAACAGGCCGCGTGAGCAAATAACGCATAGAGGGAGCGCGAGCACTCGCGCTCCCTATTTTTTGCTCAAAAGAGGGATATCAGCTATCTTTCGCTAGAAATTCCGCGGCGGCGAGTATGCATAGCTGGGTTGTCCGAACATGACTCGTCCATGGCGCTCTGGCTGCTGGCCGAAGAGCAGGTACATGAAAGGACCCAAAAACGGTATAGCCCAGGTGATAATAAGCCAGAGAATGGTTCCTAAAAACGAGTGTTTCTCCTCAAAGATCATCGCCGTTACGATGAGCTGGCCGATCACGGGCAAAAAGACGATCACCAGGAACAACAACGAATTCACTAAACAACCTCTATCGCTTGACATGGTGTATTCTCCTCCTCTCTCCCTTCACCTCTGCCACCTGCGGCACAGGTGAAGGGAGACCTGCATGTTATCTCTAAGCTCGACTTTGTACATTGTTTCATCAGTAACAGACAGCCTTGGTAAGGCGGTCGAGGGTACCACGGGGGACTAAAACCATGGCCGGATCAGTGGGTGCTGTTGAAAAAGAGAAGTTCCCCCAGAAGTGTCGTCGGACTGCTGCCAGGACATCATGAAAGGTCGCCGTGTGTTTGTGATACCAGGCCGCTTGAGAGACAGGGATGCACCCATCAGGATGAAGTGCGTGCCCAAAGAGCGCGACCAGGCTATACAGACCAAAAAGCATGGGCGTGGTGCGGTCGATGGCCAGATCAGACCACTGGCGTTGAGTCTCGATCCCCAGATGGGCCCGGCCGTCCTCGAAAGTCGTTTCCAGACTCCAGCGTTTCATGAACGTTCGCACAATCTCCTCCGCAGTCTGCGTTTGGCTCGTCGAAAACAGCGCTTTCGGTGGCCGTTTCCCTTGCGGATCACGAGTGAGAACCCAGCGGATGGGCAAGGGGTCAAAGCCCGCGCGATACCACCAAGCGGTCCCTGTGCAAATCTCCAGGGTGCGTTCTCCTTGCCCATACCAGTCCAGGGTGAGGCGCTGCCACGTTGTGTTTGCATCAGACAAGACCTGTTCGAGCGAGGGGAGGCGAAGGCCAACCACCCGCGGACGACCGATCGTGTGCGCGTCGCGTTCCGGCGGTGGTTCATGCAGGGCCGCATCCAGATGAAACGGGGTGATGAGGGTCACCTGCTGCTCGTGACAGGACAGGCCCAGTTCCAGGATGCTGTAGGCGGTATCGCCCAGCAGGGTGATCGGCAGGGTGGGAAACCAGCGGCGCACCAGCTTCACCATTTGACGCGCCCACATCCCGACCGTCTTGTGGCGTTTGCCCAAGGTCGCGCTCACCGCTGGGGTCGTGGCCAGCACACACAAAAAGGGCAAGGCGCACCGTTGCTTAGTCCAGGGCAGGGTAACGACTGCAGCCATCACGATCCAACGCAACCCAGGGCTGCTCACCGATCGCTTCAGGCTGGAGAGAGCGCTATCGCGATAGTGTCCGCGTTTGCTGATCTTGGGTCCCCAGCGCCGTTCCAGCGTCTCGTCGATCACCAGTTCCAGGCAGCCGCCTGCCTCAACAAAGGTTTCCACGATCAGGCGAAGCAACTGGCGACTCACCGCCAGAGGAGACCAGCGCGCTCGGTTAAAAGCCTATCCGAATAACCCTGCGGCGCGAAACGCAATCAAGCCACAGGCGAAATGCAGAAACGCCAGGTAGTTCTCTGGCTTCTTGTCCCAGCGGATCAGCAGACGGCGAAAGCGGTTCATCCACGAATGTGCCCGTTCCACCACCCACCGACGCGCCTTGAAACCCGCTTCCCGCTTGATCGCCTTCGCCTCTTCCCCGCGCGGGCGCACATGAGCCGTAAAGCCGAACTCCTGCAAAATCGCATACACCTCATCATAATCATAGCCCTTGTCCAAGCACATTCCCTGTGGGTGGTCCTCGGTCGGCGCAGGACGCTCGGCGACGAGGCTCTCGACAGTCGCGCGCACCAGTTTCATATCATGCCGATTGGCGCCTTCCACCGCCACGCCGATCGGCACCCCATGCCCCTCCACCAGGAGGCTCCGTTTGACGCCGGACTTGCCCCGGTCGGTGGGATTGGGTCCGGTTTTTTTCCCCACCCAGCGGCGCTTTCGTCATCGCCCCGTCCATTGCCAGCCAGTCCCACTCAATCCCGCTCGCTTCATCAAACCGCTCAACACCTGCTTGCCACAATTTCAGGAAGACGCCTGCTTCCACCCAGGCTTGAAAGCGATCGTGCGCCGTCGAATGGGCGCAGAGTTCGGTCTGGTCCAGGGCTTGCCACTGGCAGCCGGTACGTAGCACATAGAAGATCGCGTCGGCACAGGCTCGATCAGGCACTCGCGGCCGTCCCCCGCCAAAACGATGGGTGTTGACGTGGACGGGCAGGAGTGGTTGCAACACCGCCCACAGCTCATCAGAAATGCAGAATCCCGTGGTGGTGCGGTTATTCGACGTGCGCTGTCGGCTTCGTTTCCTGGTTTCTTCTTTGTTCATACCTCCTAGTATAGCACGTTATTCGGATAGGCTTTAAGTACTTGGTGGAACGGACTGAAGCTCGTCTCCATCTCATTGCCGGTGTGGCGCAGAGCGGCCGCAACGGTGCGGCGTCCATGAGCCAACAGCGTCCCTGTCAACAAGGTCATCAGTTTCCTCCACGTTGGAGCGGTAAACAATGGCCGAAAGGCGGCCAAAACCTCTATAATTGGGGCGGGAAGGGGCATGAATCTTCTCCTGAGTAACAGAGTGCTTTGATCAGCTTCTATCTTACTCCAAGAGGGTTTCATCCCCTATGCCTTTCCCAAAATTGTACAAAGTCGAGCTAAGGAGAGTATAGTTAACAGGCAAAAGAGAAGTGTTCCACTAAAAGGTGGAGTACAGAGGTTGATTTCTCTTAGCCTTGTCGCTTGAGGCGTATATAGCGTGTACCCATTATCCCTGCCAGCGCGAGGGCTCCAAGGCCGACCAGCAGGTGAGCTGCCTGGATTAGCCAATGCAAGCTGCCTATGAGAATTCCGGACTGCGTCAATCCAAAGACTGGAAGGATGAGCGCGTACACGATTCCAACTGCTCCTAACAGCCTCGTGCCTCGGGTAGTAACCATCACGATACTGAGTACCAGGAGGGCGAGGGCCACCGTGAGGCCAAGCAGCATGTGAATGTTTATCAAATCAATCTGGGCGACCCAGAACAATAGCCCAAGCACCAGGGCTCCTAGTCCGGCAAGACCCGCTACCCATTGTATGATACGTACTGCGGTCATGAGAAAGCCTCCTTTACATCTGCCTTGTAATAGCGTATTATTCAGACAGGCTATACAATCAAAAATCTTTCATACAGACTATACAATCAAATTTGGGAGGTGTCAAGCCCTCTATGAGTCCACGGCCGTACCGGCTTGGTCAGCGTCAGGCAACCACGGAACAGACACGGGCTCGTATCATCGCAGCGGCCCGTGAGTTGCTCGTGGCAAGTAATGGCTTTTCCGGCTTCTCCATCGACGCCGTCGCTCGCCAGGCTGATGTTGCTCGCATGACCGTCTACTACCAGTTCGGCTCCAAAATTGGGCTGCTCGAAGCCCTCAGCGATTCCCTCGCGGCACACGGGGGGATGGAGCAGTTGGCCGCCGCTTTCAGCCGCCCGGACCCCCTTGACGCGCTGACCGAGTACATCGCGGTCTTCGGTCGCTTCTGGAACTCCGACCGGCTCGTGACTCGTCGACTCCGGGCTTTGGCTGCACTCGATCCGGACTTCGAGCAGGTGGTGCGGGCACGAGACGAATGGCGGCGAGGGGGCCTTCGTGTCATTGTCGGGCGGCTCGTTGAGAAGTATGGACGGCCAGCCCCTGCGGCCTTCGATGAGGCGGTCGATGTCCTCTACACCCTGATCGGCTTCGAGTGTTTCGATACCCTCGCTGGCCCCACTCGCAACCTTGAGGAAATCGTGCCCGTGGTGCAGCAGCTCGTCCGCGCGGCACTCGGCCTGGCAGAAGCATAACCCGCCGGGCATTGGGGAGTAGTCACCGCTTCGTGTTCGTATCCTCACCATTCAGCAGACCAAGAATATCCTGGTGATACATTTTGCCGGTCAAGCTCGTTCCATCTGGGGACATGTACACCTTATCATCAGCCGAAGGCCCTCTCAGGATCAAGCATTCAATTGGTGGGTGTACTTCCACGACCTGGTGGTAGGTTCCTCGGGGAAAACCACAGAACTCGCGCGGCCCGATGGTCACTCGTTCCCCTTCGACCTCAACAATAATGGTCCCTTGAAACACCAGAAAACATTCGTCGCTTTCTTGATGAGCGTGGGGCAATGGATCAGTCCACCCTTCTTTTGTGTTGGAATAGCAAATTTGCAAACGATCTGATCGGAAAGCAAAATCACCTGGCGGCGTGGGGCCTGACAACAGTGCCGAAAAATCAGGGAATTGGCGATGATGAAATTTTGTCATTCGATACGCTTTTACTCAGGCAGCGAACGTTTTGAGAGCCCAACGAGCCTTAGCTTCGTCTGGAGCACTAGCCATCATTCTTCCTAACCAGCTCAGCAGACTGGGACTGTTCAGTTGTGATACCACCTGTTGCGCCTCTTCTACAAGGGTAGGAAAACGCGCTTCTACGATGACCATCACTGTTTTCCTGTGTCCTTCTGTCTCCGCTCTGGCCATGAGTTCTTGGATTGCCGGGTCTTGCAACAATTCTGCATACATAGATAAGCACCTTCAAGCAGCCAGTGTATCGAGAGCCCGACGTGCCGTATCTTCATCTGGTGCTCCAGCAATTTGTTCTGTAAGTCGGTTCAGCTCGTCAGGCTTGTTCAGTCGTACTATCCGCTCTTGCGCTATTTCTGCGAGAGCAGGGAAACGCGCTTTCACAAAGAGCAGAATGTCCCTCTGCTGCGTTTCGATTTTTGCCTTAGCCACACGTTCTTGAATCTCTGGATCTTCATCCAACAAGCTATCATACATATGCAATCGTTCCTCCACAATCTGCTTATCTTGCTCGGTGAGCGTCTTCGACCGTCGCAAGATGGTTCTAAATCGTAAAAGATGACGCGCTAGATGCAATCCTTTGTACTCTTGCTCCATTTCCTCGACTGCCTGCAACAGCATTGGAGCATTTGCGCCTTTCATAGCAGGCAGCAGCGTATACATACTCACCACTCGTTTACGGACATATTGTTCCGCTTCGAGCGTCCACAGGCGTAGCACCCGGTGCTTAAACACCAGCAGCGTTTCATCCTCGCTCTCCTCGCGAAACACCGGCTCTGGTATAGTCGTCTCAAAGGGATACATGACCATTGAGATCACCGGCAGTCGGTACTTCCCAAACAATTCGACGTGATAGAGCAGCATCCGGTAAGCCATGTCGCTATCTTCGTTTGTCTGGAGTTCCAGATTCAGGATTCGCTGCTTACCCTTATACTCGATCAGGTACACCAGATCGGGACGTAAGTTTGTTCTGGCAAGCTCCGCGTTCTGCTCACTGATCAACCTTGATTCCGGGAGTATCTCGGGCAGCATTTCTGCTGCATGATCTTCCATTAAGGACTTTAAAGCGCTATCATACGGCTGTCTTTGAGACTCGTCGCTCATCCTGGTAGGCCCTTTCCACGTTCTTCTCTAGAATGATACCATGCCCATCAGTCTTGTACAAGTGACGTTAAGTAAGGACACTTGCGCCGCCTGCCGCCCCTAATCGAATTGCACCCTTTCAGTCTCATCCAGCCCGCGCACCTTTTCTACCAGCGCCCGTCGTTTCACATCGTCCTGCATCACCGAGGCCACTAACTCGTGAAACCGCGTCTCTAGCTGCTCCCAGCTCAATGGATTGAGTGGATCGCCCAGCGGGTAGCGTACTGAGGCATGAAATTCGTGTCCATCTTGCGTATACACGCTCGCGCTGGCCCGCCACTCGGCGGGATAATAGGCGTCCAGGTCTGGTGCAGAGTAACACTCGACCTTTTGTATGAGTTCACTTACCGCCGGGTTGTGCAGCTGCTCCTCGCTGAAGACTGCCAGCCCGGCTTGCCCAGTCAGTATAGCGATAGCCGCCCCGAAGGGCATGCTGAACTGGGCCTCAACCACGTTGCTGGCCTGCCGCTTCTGTTCAATGGGATCTGCCACCAGCCCGCGCCCACCCGTGAGGACGCCGCAGCGCACCCGGGTGATTTGCGCCGTTTCGATACGATGAGTGCGCGTAATTTCCAGCAGGCAATCAATGGGACCGTGCATATAGCGACAGCATGCATATGGCTTGATCGAAACGGACATAATCGCGTAATCGCCATGCGCGGCTCGTTCGAGCTGCTCAATATCGCCCTGGGATGAATAGGCGTGCAAGAAGCCATAGCGACTCTCCAGGATTGCTGCAGGCCCGGCAAAACCGGCCGCCGCCAGTCGCGCCGCCATTATCCCGGCGTGGCAGGCCCAACCGGGGTGCAGGCGTTTCGTCCACGCTCCCTCGTCCAGGTAAGCCATCGAGCCAGCCGCCATGCTGCCCGCGATACCCAACGCCATATTCGTCTGTTCCGGCGACAACCCCAGCAGGCGCGCACTTGCTGCCGCCGCGCCCAGCGTGCCGCAGACTGCCGTTGGGTGAAAGCCGCGCTCGTACGCCGAAGCCGGGTTGAGCGCCGCGCCGGTTCGCAGCGTCACCTCGTAGCCTGCCACTACTGCCGCGTAGAAATCCGCCACCGGCGTCCCCAGTTGCTCGGCCAGCGCCAGCGCCGCCGGAAAAACCACGACGCCCGGGTGCAGTGAAGAACGGTTCTCTACGTCATCCATCTCCAGCCCGTGGGATGCCACCCCGTTTGCCAGCGCCGCCCACGCTGCTTCCGTCCGTTCTCCCCGGCCAAAAATCGTGGCAGTGTTGCTGTCATTTGTGCTTCCTGGCCCCATGGCTTGTAACATCTCGTACACCGCCAGGCTGGAAGGCAGCAGCGAGCCGCGTAATGTCACTGCCAGGTTGTCCAGCAGCAGGTAGCGCACACGCTCGCGTACGTTCTCTGCTATATCTTCGCCGCGCAGCGTCGCGCAGAAACTTGCAAGCTCTGCTGTAGGGTGATAGGCCATGATTCAACCTCCTACTGTGGAACAATTGCTATGCGGTTTCCCTCAATTATATCAGAGCGTGTCTGATTCTCAGAGGCTTCGCCCTCTCTCGCCGAGTGCTCGCGCGGCTTCGCCGCGCAAAAATTTAGTATATTGTGTGGAAAATGCGCGAAGCGCATTTTCCACACAATATACTACATCAGGCGAGCGCCGCAGGCGCGAGCAAGCGATCGTGATGGAAGTCAGACAGTCTCTCAAACAAATGGCTCTTTATAGCTATTGGGAAGTGACAAGCCTTTTCTTTATGCTATGATAGCCACATAAATCTTCCCCTGGATTCCGCGCTTTACAATATATGGGGAGGATATATTGAGATGCAGATGTATCGATAGGGTTTCCCCTATACAGAGAAGTAACCTCCGTAAACTAGGCATACGAGGAACTTGTATGCTCAATCACATTTTTCCCAAGGAAGGGGACAAATAAACATCATGAAAAAGTTAATAATCGGCCTCGTCGCACTGAGCCTTGTCACAGCCCTGCTTGTCGCGTGTGGGGGCCCTGGCGGTGGTAGTGGCAGCACCGACGTGCATATGAACAACACCAACTTCGTGCAGCCCTCTGTCACCATCAGCAAGGGCAGCAGCCTGAACCTGGTTGACGATGCAACGGTAGTCCACATCATTCAAAATGGCTCCTGGGATAATGGCACCCCCAAGCCGGCAACCGAGCCCGGCGCGCCAACGGTGAATGTGCAGTTCCAGGGCAGCGATAGCCATATGGTCGGACCATTCAATACAGCCGGTACCTATCACCTGTACTGTACCATTCACGCTGGCATGAACCTGACCGTTATCGTACAATGACCCTGTCGTACCAAATGTAGGGGCGACCCTTGCGGTCGCCCTGCAAGCGGTCGCCCTGCAATCGTCTCACTGACAATTTCAGCAAACATCTCTCTGAGGGGGAACGATGAAGATCGAACACTTCGTACTAGGCGGCGAGCGAGTTCCTGCCGCGGATGGCAAAACATTTGCCGTCATCGAGCCTGCGTCCGGCAGCCCCTTTGTCGAGGTAGCCGAGGCAGGACCTGAAGATGTCGATCGTGCTGTGCAGGCTGCTTACCGGGCTTTCAAGCAGGGAAGCTGGCCTCGCCTCAGTGCAACAGAGCGTGGCCGCATACTGCTGCAGGCCGCGAGTCTCGTCCGGCAGCGAGCAGAGGCTATCGCTGCCCTCGAGGCCCGCAACGCGGGCAAGCCTATCCGTGACGCTCGCGGTGAAATTGCCCTTGTCGCTGCCGTACTTGAGTACTGGGGAGGAGCGGCAAACAAGATCTTCGGCGAGACCATCCCGGTACAGGACGCGGGCCTTGAGGTTACCCTGCGTGAGCCCGTCGGCGTGTGCGCTCTCATCACCCCCTGGAACTTCCCCCTCGTCATCGCTTCCTGGAAGATCGCGCCCGCCCTGGCCTGTGGCAATACCGTCGTGGTCAAACCTGCCCAGCTCACTCCCCTCTCCGTGCTGTCGCTGGCCGATATCTTGATGCAGGCTGGCCTGCCTCCCGGCGTGCTCTCTGTGCTTCCCGGGCCCGGCTCAGCCATCGGCGACGAGCTGGTTACTCATCCCCTGGTCTCAAAGGTCTCGTTTACCGGCTCGACCGAAGTTGGTTCTCACATCATGCGCCTCTGCGCAAACAATATCACGCGCGTATCCCTGGAGCTTGGGGGCAAGGCCGCAAACGTGGTTTTCTCAGACGCGGACCTTGAGCGCTGTATCGAATCCTCGGTCTTCGCCGTCTTCGGCAATTGTGGCCAGGACTGCTGCGCCCGCTCCCGCATTCTCGTTCAGCGCCCGGTCTATGAAGAATTTGTCGAGCGCTTCTCCAGGCGTACCGCCGCTCTTCAAGTCGGCCAACCGCTTGACGAGAAGACCGAGATCGGCCCCCTTATCTCCGCCGGCCAGCGCCAGCGTTCGCTCGACTACATCGCGCTTGGCCAACAGGAGGGGGCGCAGTTGATCAGCGGCGGCTCCATTCCGGTCATGCCCGGCAGCGAAACCGGTTATTTTCTCCAGCCTGCTATCCTCACTCACGTCAGTAATAGCATGCGCGTCTCCCAGGAAGAGATTTTCGGACCCGTTGTTGGCATCATTCCGTTCGATACCGAAGAGGAAGCGGTTCGGCAGTCCAATGACGTAGCCTACGGCCTCGCGGGGTCGCTATGGACTCGCGATCTTGGCCGTGCTATCCGCGTAGCCAGGGGTATTCGCGCCGGTGTGCTCTCCGTCAATTCTAATCACAGCGTGCATACCGAGGCGCCCTTCGGCGGCTACAAAAAGAGTGGCATCGGCCGCGAGATGGGCATGCACGCCGTTCAGCTCTATACCGAAGTCAAGAGCATCTTCTTCTCACAGGAGTAGATAGCCTCCCAGGGCGACCAAGACGGTCCAACCTCTCATGTCATCCTGAGCGCAGCGAAGGATCTCTGTGCCTGGCGAGTCAGACCCTTCCCCTTCGCGGAGTTTACCCTTGAGCGAAGCGAAGGGCTCAGGGCTGCGGCTCCTGCGCGGAGGCGTGACCATCGACGGCATGGCGCCTGGCGATCGAGGTGGTCGCCCCTACATCTTCACTCCATCCAGAAAATCAGCCGTTCGGTTGATCCTTTCTTTGACCTGCATTGAGTACTCTATCTTATATCGGTTCTCATTGTGTCCGTTCGCAAAATCTGCTGAATCGCTCGAATGAGTACTGAGCACCCAACTGTTCACTGAAGCATGTTGTTATGGTTTTCAACATGCTTGCTAACATGGAAGCAGTGGTTACTTATACCAGGTTGCACATTAGATTAAACAGGAGGAACAATCTATGAAGAATGATGTACCCGTTCAGGTCATAGTGGCCGCGTTCAACGATGAACACGGGGCCGAAAAAGCCTTACAGGCACTCAAAGAGGCCAGGAAAGAGAAGCTGATTGGCATTCAAGATGCTGCCATTCTCCGGCGCGATGCCGGGGGCAAGCTCCACATCAAAGAAACGGCGGATATGCGCGGCGGCAAAGGCGCGGTAATCGGCGGCGTCGTTGGTGCTGTTGCTGGCTTGCTCGCCGGGCCCCTGGTACTCGCCACCGCGGCTGGAGCATTGATCGGCGGCCTGGCGGCAAAGCTGCGCGACTCCGGCTTCCCTGATGAGCGGCTGAAAATGCTGGGCAAGGCACTCACGCCTGGCACATCGGCCATCATCGCAGTAATTGAGCACAGGTGGGTGGCAGAGTATGAGCAAGCCCTGGCTGAGTACGGCGCGGACGTCGTCACACAGGCCGTGGAGGCCAGCATTGCCGCCCAACTCGAAACCACTGCCTCTGCCGGTACGGGGAGCACGCAACCCAAAGGTACCCAGTCCTAAATGTAGGGGCGACCACGTGCTCGATCAATCGGCACTCTACACGGTCGCCCTGGGGTTTGCCCTTGTGGGGTTTGCCCTCACCTTGTGGCCGCCTTCGCTCTGTGGGGTTGCCCATCCTGTGGGGTTTGCCCTCACCCTGCCAGCCTTCCGCTGAAGCAAGGAGCTTCCTCTCCGACCGCCTGAGCGAAGCTAGCTGCGTCGTAGCTCCCCGATTTATCGAGGGGCGTTGGCGGTCGGAATAGCAAGGAGAGAAAAAATGGCCAATACGACTCAAGAATTCTTTCAAGAGATCGCCGCACGTGGCAGCGATCCCGCGTTACGTGACATCACAGGCACCTGCCGCTTCGACGTCGTGGGAGTTGGAACCTGGTACCTTGCGATCAACAAGGGCGCGCTGACCGTGACGCAACAGGACGCGGGCGCCGATCTCGTTATCACCTGCGATGCCCAGGATTTTGACCGCATTGTACGTGGCGAAGAGCACCCGGTCGTCGCGGGATTAAGGGGGCGACTGACACTCGCCGGGAAATTAGCCTTTTTCCCGCTGGTGCAGCGATTTTTTCCCACGCCGGTCAACAAACAGGCCAGCAGCGCTCCACCGATTCCCGATCACCCCACGGCTCCCTCGCCCCCTGTGACCAGTATCGCCACACAAAAGCCGCCGGAGAAGATGCCGACACCCAGCCGCATGATCAGCATCCTGGAAGGCAATACCTTTGTGGTCAGTGACATGCGTGGGGATATCGACGCCCTGCCGACCGATACCCAGGGCCTGTTCGGCTGGGATACGCGCTTTCTCTCTCGCTGGCTGCTGACGGTCAATGGCATCACACCCAGTCCCCTGTCCACCTACGACCTGCAGTACTACTCCGCGCAGTTCTTCCTGGTCCCGACGACCGGCACGGTCTATGTGGATACCACCCTCTCCGTTATCCGCACGCGCGAAGTGAGCAATGGCTTCCACGAGGACATCACCATTCTCAACCACGCCGAAGATGCTGTCGATCTCGAAATACGCATCGAGGTGGGTGCCGATTTCGCCGACCTGTTCGAGGTGAAAGATGCCCTCACCAAGAAAGGCGAATACTACCAGCGTATTGAAGCCGACCGCCTGGTGCTCGGCTATCGCCGCGAGAGCTTCGTCCGAGAAACGTCGATCGTTCCTGGTACCACTGCCAACATCGAGGAGCACGCGCTGCGTTTTACCGCGCATATCGAGCCTCATGGGCAGTGGACAACCGCTATCGACGTGATAATGAGCGGGCTCGGAATGATAGGGCAGCCCGGCAACGGGCAGGATGGGCAGCGCGCAAGGCCCGCTATGAAAAAGGATCTCGACGCGTGGCTCGCGGCGGCCCCACGCCTCTCCTGCGAGTGGAAGCCGCTGGAACAGATCTACCAGCGCAGTCTCGTCGACCTGGCCGCCCTGCGCTTCTTCTCCGTGATGTTTCCAGGATATGCCCTTCCTGCCGCCGGGCTTCCCTGGTTTATGACGGTCTTCGGGCGTGACAGCCTGATCACCAGCTTTCAGGCGCTGCCCTTCACACCCGAGCTGGCCGAGAGCACCTTGCTCTATCTCGCCGTCTGTCAGGGCGTGCGCATGGACGATTTCCGCGATGAGGAGCCGGGCAAGATCATCCACGAACTGCGCTTCGGCGAAATGACCGCCTTCGAGGAGCGCCCGCAGTCCCCCTACTACGGCGCTGCCGACTCCACCCCTCTCTTCCTCATCCTGCTCGACGAGTTCGAGCGCTGGACGGGAAAGACGGAATTCGTGCGTCGCCTGGAAGGAACCGCCAGGGCAGCGCTTGACTGGATCGATCGCTATGGCGACCGCGATGGGGATGGTTACATCGAGTACAACCGGCGCAATACTCGCACCGGCCTGGAAAACCAGTGCTGGAAGGACTCCTGGAATTCCATCCTGTTCGCCGATGGCACGCTTTCCCGCCTGCCGCGTGCCACCTGTGAGATCCAGGGTTACGTCTACGACGCGAAGATGCGCTGTGCGCGCCTGGCGCGTGAGATATGGGGCGATCCCGCCCTCGCCGACCGGCTGGAACGCGAGGCGGCGGACCTGAAACGGCGCTTCAACCAGGACTTCTGGCTCGCGGACCGCGAATACTTCGCGCTGGCCATCGATGGCGACCGGCGCCTGGTGGACTCGCTTACCTCCAACATCGGGCACCTGCTCTGGAGCGGCATCGTGGATGATGGGAAAGCTGCAGTCTGCGTGCGCCACCTGCTGGGCGACCGTCTCTTCTCCGGCTGGGGTGTGCGCACGATGGCCGAAGGTGACGGTGGCTACAACCCGGTGGGGTACCACATTGGGACCGTCTGGCCACACGATACCTCGATCATCGCGCAGGGGCTGGCTCGCTATGGGTACCGCGAAGAAGCGGCGCGCCTCGCATCCGGCATTCTCGAAGCCGCGCCGTTCTTCCACTATCGCCTGCCGGAGGCCTTTGCCGGCTACCCACGGGCCTTGACCGAATATCCAGTGGAGTACCCGACTTCGTGCAGCCCGCAGGCCTGGGCCACTGGCGCTCCCCTGCTGCTGCTGCGTGTCCTCCTCGGCCTCGAACCGGTAGGCAACCGGCTCCTCGTCGATCCTGCGCTGCCGGAAATGGTGGGATGGCTGACCCTGCTCGATATCCCCGGTCGCTGGGGACGAATGGACGCCTTTGGCAGGGGCAAGCTCGAACTCCCCGGAATGCCGGAACACGCCAGGCCAGCCGGGCACATTGGCGAGCCATTAAAAGTCGGCTAGGCTCCTCCGCACCGCCCCCAGGGCGGGGCTTGCCCCGCCCCTACCATACGACGAAGCGGCCCAGCAAGGCCGTGTATGGTAGGGGCGACCCTTGCGGTCGCCCATCATCATCCGTAGGGGCGAGGGCGGTTGATGTGGGGCAGGGTGGGCCTTTATGGTCGCCCGCGTGCCCCGGCGTCGGTGCTGACATCAGGGGTGAGAGGCGCAGACAGGGAAGACGGGCGACCATAAAGGCCCACTCCACCCATCCACTCCACCCTCGCCCCTACGGATCACTTGGCCTGCTGCCTGTCTCCGTGGCTTCTCTATACTTCGGTCGATGCCTATTGGGCGACCCTTGCGGTCGCCCAATAGGCTAAAAACAACCGCCATAGGGTCCCATTTCTGGGTATCCCTACGGCGGTCACTTATTGCCGGGAACGAGCTTCCTTAGCCGTCTTTACGCTCTGCTGGTAACGACGACCCGGGAGGAGTTACGGGAGGAAGTCCAGGAGGACCTCCTCCTGGGGGTGTCCCTGGCGCTGACACAGTCAGCGCTACGTCATCGACGAAGAAGGACGTAGTTTGCAGCGTGGGCGATGTCCTGGCTGCGAAGAACAACATTACAGTTTTCCCACCATACCTGGACAGCAGTCTCGTTACATTGAAGCTTGCATGCACCCACCTGGCTGTGGCGTTGTAATTGCAAGCAAGCTGTAACCGTCCAATCATATGGCCATTGCCGTCCAATACTGTGACTGTGAGCCTATCCATGCAGGAATACGTCCTGTGCTGGGTCAGACCATACCACCAGTAGCTAAGTGTGATGCTTTGGTTACCTGTAGGCACCGTGAAACTCTGCCCGATACTGTCATGGCAGGAATGGTAGCCGCACAGGAATGCGCTATAGTTGCCCGTATGCGGATTCGTCGTGTCGATGATTTCATAACCGCCCGATGAGTATTCTACCCAGGGCGCGGTACCGTTCTCGAAGCCGCCGTTCTGAATCATCGGGTTGCCAGGATTAGGAGTCGGGCTCGGCGTTGCAGTCGGGCTGGGAGTCGGACTTGGTGTGGCAGTCGGACTTGGCGTAGGAGTCGGGCTTGGCGTAGGAGTCGGGCTCGGCGTTGCAGTCGGGCTCGGTGTAGCAGTCGGACTCGGCGTAGGACTCGGTGTTGGAGTCGGCGTAGGACTCGGCTTTGGCGTCGGGCTCGGCGTTGGGCTAGGAGTTGGACTCGGTGTCGGGCTGGGAGTCGGGCTCGGCGTAGCCGTCGGACTGGGCGTCGGCGTCGGGGGCGGAGTCGTCCCATTGGCGAGGTCTAGCGCGATATTATTGATATCCGGGGAGCCCCAGCCAGTGGCCAGGTCATAGTTCGCCGTAGCAGGGTAGAACATGTTGTCACCACTGGTGACATCGTGGAAAGGAACATGTGGCTGCTGCGCGTTCTCCAGGCCATAGAGCGCAGGATTCACGTACCCCACACGCGATTTGCCTTGCTGGAGCAGGTATTGATTGATCAGCGCCGTGCTGCCCGCCCACAGCGGAGCCGCACCGCTGGTGCCCCCTACCTCGAACCAGCCGCTTGAATCGCATCCCGACGCGACCACTGTGCAGTAGATAGCGTAGCCGGTATTGGGATCGGCATCTGCCGAGATATCAGGCACCTCGCGCTTGCCATTGCTGTACTGGTTCTTCACGCCAGGGCCGACCTGCCAGCTCGGTAGAGAGAAGTGAGTGCTCAGGCCGCCGCCGCCGGCGCCAGAACCATTATTCCACACAGTCTCACTGACGTAGTTGCCATTGGTCAAATTTAGCGTCGTGCCGCCGGTGCCAGTGATGTAGGGATCGCTGGCAGGCGAGTCTACCTGCAAAGCGGAGGTTTGACAGTCATAGGCCCCGCTGTCGCCAGAGGCGGCGTACATGCTGATACCCTGCGCTGCTCCCTGCTTGAAAATGTTATCCAGGGTATTCAGCTCGGTGCTACCTGAGTCTGCCTCGCACAGGCCCCAGCTCGTGGTCATCACCTGCGCCTTGTTGTCGGTGACAATCTTATTGTAGGTGTCATTGACGCCATTCGTAGTGTTTGGCCCCTCGTAGACAATCTGCGCGGCCTGGGGTGCCATGGCAGCTACTACCTCGATATCAAGCTCGTCCTCGATAGCTCCAGAACCGGCTGAACCATTGAACCCATCAACCTTGACAGTTGTAATGCTGGGGCTGCCCAGGCCGTATTGTGAGAGATAATGAGTAATGTCGCTCGGGTTGTAGCCATCCAGCTCGAATATTGCAACTGTCTGGTTGCTGCCCTTTATATTCGCGTTCTTCAGGGGATTGGCATCATAAGCCCCGGCAAGGTCGGAAGGCCCGTAGCCGGTGGGAGACGAATTTTGCTTGTGTGGACTCAATTGCCTGGCGGTATTCTGGCTGTCTGATAGGTAACGTGGGCGCATTACTACGCTATTATCCATTCCCTGGATGGAGACAATCGACGACACCAGGCTGCTGGGAATGGTGGGTGCGCGGTCGTTGGCAAAGAACTTGCGTGACCCCAGGCTGTAAGAATTGATGTTGACCTTGAAGCTTTTCTCTGCCTGGGAGACCGTGGCGCGAGCGTGGATGATTAAACCGTTGGGTGAAACGCTGGTCACTTGTAAACCGAGGCTGGTCAGGTAGTCCACCACCTGCTGCTGTTGGTCCCGCGTTGGGCTAAACGCGGCAGCAAACTCGGCTGGCGTGAGGAATTGATGGTACCTCGGGGAGCCTGGGTTATACAGGTCCCTCAACAGGCTGTCCAGCTGATCCTGGTTGTTCAACGCTAGCCCTACCGAGAGATCGAGCTGCCGCTGCCCGCTCACTGCCCCCAGTAAATGGGCATGCTTCACCAGGGGTACATCCCCGCCCCTGATGGGAGTACCCAGGTCTGGTTTGCTGCCACTTGTGCTTTGCCTGGCTGTTACGGAGGAAGGGCACAACTCCTACATTGGGAGCAAAAACTGGAGGTGGTGTATGAGAGCAGGAGGTTGGCCTGTAAGCGTGAGAGAGATATGTCCAAAACCTCCCGTGGGCGACTTCAATAGTCGCCACTTGATCTCAACCCCACTGACCCTACGTAACAATGCTGCTGCACCGTTGGGAAATCATGTTTAGGCATTCTAGAGGACCCAACAAAGACATTATAGAAGAAAGGTATGGGGTCAGGTGGGGTGAATCGGGTTGTGATTTAGTTAAGGTTTGGTTGAGATTTCCCAATTTTTTCGCGCTATTGCCTGGTGAGGTGGATTTCACCCGCCTCGCCAGGCAAAAACATTTAAGCTGCTGTCACTGCTACGTCATCTACAAAGAAAGCCGAGGTCACAGTCGTTGACGCTGTCGTCGTGCTGCTGAACACAAGCGTCACCGTCTCCCCGGCATGGTTGGCTAGCAGGCCGGTTGCATCGAAGCTGGCCTGCTGCCAGCTCTGTGTGGCATTGGTGTTGCAGGCCCTTTGCAATTTCCCGATTACAGCACCGCTGCTGTCCAGCAATTCCACGGTGAAGAAATCTTTACAGGTGCTCGCCCTGCGCGAAGTCTCACCATACCACCAGTAGCTGATGGTGATGTTCGAGGCGCTGTCAGGAACGGTGAAGTCCTGCCCGATGGCATCATTGCATCTGCTGTAGCCACACAGGTAGGCGCTGTCCTGGCCATTGTGCGGGTTCGTCGAGTCGATGAGTTCATAACCACCCGCGGAAGACTCTACCCAGGGATCAGTGCCATCCTCAAAACCGCCATTCTGGATCAATGAACCCCCTGTAGGTGGCGGAGTAGGCGTCGCGGTCGGGCTGGGGTTGGGTGGGGGTGTGACTGTGGCTGTCGGACTTGGTAGAGGCGTGGGGCTGGCAGGCGGCGTGGGCGCAGGCGTCGCTGTGCCCGTTGGGGTTGGAGTTGGTGGCGGCTGGGTTCCACCTGCCAGGTCCCGCGCGATATTATAGATATCGGGCGAACCCCACCCGCTGGCCTCGTCGTATCCAGCCGTGGCCGGGTAGAAGAGATTAGTCCCGCTGGTGACATCGTGGAAGGGTGGAAATTGCTGCTGTGCGTTCTCCAGGCCGTAGAGAGCAGGATTGGCAAAGCCAACGATCGCTTTCCCCTGTTTTTGCAGGTATTCGTTGATGGTGGCAGTACTGCCCGCCCACATCGGCGCTGCAGCGCTGGTCCCTCCTACGGTGATCCAGCCGGTAGACGGGCATCCTGACGCGCTCACCGTGCAGTAGACGGCATATCCCGTCGCAGGATCGGCGTCTGCCGAGATGTCTGGCACCTCGCGCTTACCGTTGCTGAACTGGTTCTTTACGCCCGGGCCGGTCTGCCAGCTGGGCTGCGCGAAGAGACTGCTGATGCCGCCTCCTCCGCCAGCGCCTTTGGGACTGCGCTGCGTGTCAGAGGAATTGCTCCAGACGGTCTCGCTGCCGTAACTCCCATTGTTCAACTGCAGATTGGTACCTCCGACGCCCGTAATAAAAGGATCACCGGCGGGCGAGTCCACCGCCAGGCTGGTGTCGTTGCAATCATACGCCCCCGAATCACCGGAGGCGGCAAATATGGCAATCCCCTGTGCCGCCGCCTGCTTAAAAATAGTATCCAGCGTTTGCAGTTCGGCATTGCCGCTCTGCGCCTCGCACTCCCCCCAACTGGTGGTAGTGACCTGCGCCTTGTTGTCGGTCACGATTTTGTTATAGGTGTCGTTGACACCCTGCGTGCTGTTTGGCCCTTCGTAGACGATCTGAGCAGCCTTGGGCGCCATGGCCGCCACCACTTCGATGTCCAGTTCAACCTCGATAGCGCCCTGACCGGCGGAGCCATCGAAGCTATCAACCAGCACATTGCTAATGTTCGGCGTTCCCAGGTTGTAGTTTTGCAGGTACTGTGTAATGTCGCTGCTCTGGTAGCCATCCAGCTCGAAGACGGCAACCGTCTGGTTGCTTCCCTGCACTCCTGTTTGCTGGAGTGGGTTGGAGTCATAGGCTCCTCTCAATTCGGTGGGTCCATAGCCACCGTTGGCAGCATGCACCGTTCGCGGCTTCAGTAGCCCATTTTTCTTATGCCCTGGACCTGCCAGCATCTTATGCTGCGCCGTTGTGTTCTGCGCAGCAGTATGGGCGCGCTGGTACAGGGGATGCATCTTCACGCTGTTATCCAGGCCGCCAATGGAGAGGATGATCGACGAGAGCACAGCAGGAATGCTCGGTGGATTGGCGTTGGCGAAGAACGTGTTGGCGCCCACCTGGTAATTATTGATCTGCACTCGAAAGGCTGCCTCTGCCTGCGCAACCGTAGCGCTGGCGTCGATCAATAAGCCGTTGGGGGAAACGCTGGTCACGGTCAACCCCTGCTGGCGCAGGTAGTCCACCACCTGTTGCTGCTCCTCTGCCGTTGGGCCAAACTCGGCGGCAAACTCCTGCGGTGTGAGGTAGTGATGATAGAGTGATGAGCGAGGATCGTACAGGTTGTTCAACAGGGTGTCCAGTTCCTGTGAATTGCGCGGCCGCAGACCTATCGAGAGATTGAGTTCTTGCTGACCATTGGCAGCCCCAAGCAAATGGGCCTGGCTCACCAGGGGAACGTTCTGCCCGTCAACGGCGCTGCGCTGCTCTTGCCTTGCCTGCGCCACTAACGCAATGCTCAGAATGCTGAGACACGTTAAGGCTAGCACCGCAAGAATAATCATGGACTTGCGTACAGGGGTACGTTGCATCTGGCACTCCAAATCAATAATGTTGCGGATACTCAAAACCGTCGCCACACGCTTTGCCGTTACGCCCTGGCCTGCTGATAAAACTCAACGAGCTCGTGCTAATCAGTGTGCTCACCAGAATGAGTACCCTTCTGAACAATTACAAATGGTCAAGACGACATGCCGATATATCTCATGACACATCAACATATATCGATAAACGGGAGTACAGACGCGCTTTGGGGAATTTCGGACCTTTTTGGTATGACAATGGCAAGGCTTCGCAGTTGCAAATAACCGCTAGTATGAGATTGTTGTATAATCTATTGCGTAATAATTAACGTATGTTCTAAGAACATGTCTGATTCTCAGAGGCTTTGCCTTCTCTCGCCAGGTGCTCGCGCGGCTTCGCCGCGTAAAATAGGAGTATGTGGTGTGGAACAGGCGCGAAGCGCCTGTTCCACACCACATACTCAATCAGGCGAGCGCCGCAGGCGCGAGCAAGCGCTTGTGATGGAAATCAGATACACTCTAAAGTTAATAGTTGGGCCCATAACGAGAGGTGAACGAGAGCATGGTAAAAATCGCGTTCGACGAAGTCACCAAAGAATATCCAGGCGCCAGCAAACCGGCCGTGGATGGGGTCACATTCGGTGTGCAGGAAGGCGTTATCTGCATGCTCCTGGGCACTTCCGGCTCGGGCAAGACAACCCTGTTACGCATGGTCAATCGCCTTATCGAACCAACTTCCGGGCAAATTTTGATCGATGGCAAGAACGTCCTCGAGGGAGATCCTATCCTGCTGCGCCGCAGCATTGGCTACGTCATCCAGCAAGTTGGCCTCTTCCCACACATGAACATTGCCGAAAATGTTCGCGTCACAGCCGAAATTTCTGGCGACCGCTCGAAACAGCAGATGAACGAACGTGTAGACGAACTGTTGGAGCTGGTTGGCCTGTCTCCCGCTGAGTACCGCTCTCGCTTCCCGCGCCAGCTCTCGGGAGGGCAGCAGCAGCGTGTTGGCCTGGCGCGCGCACTGGCGACTGATCCGGGTGTCCTGCTCATGGATGAGCCCTTTGGGGCACTTGACGCCATCACACGTGAGCGCATGCAGGGCGAATTGCAGCGTATTCAGCGTGGCGTGCGTAAAACTATCCTCTTCGTCACGCACGACGTTGAAGAGGCCTTTAAGCTCGGTGACACAATTGCAGTCATGCATGATGGCAAACTCATGCAACTTGGAACCCCGGTAGAGCTGCTTGCGAACCCGGCTGATGATTACGTACGCAGGCTGGTAGGCGCAGATAGCATCCTGCGCCAGCTTCAGTATTTACCCGTTTCTGATGCCCTGGATGGAAAACCAGAAGCGGTGTCTTCGGCGCACTGGGGAGATGTTCCAACCTGTTCTTCTGATGCTACCTTGCTCGAAGCCATGTTGAAACTCCTCGAAACCAATGCCCCTTCCCTCGCCGTACAAGACAGAGATACTCACGAACTTCTCGGATATATTACTCTCGCCAGCATCAATCACGAAATTACCAGGATGCACAGTAACGAAACCGCGCGCGCGGAGACGATAATATAGATTTGTGTACTGTGTCAGGTACCCCCGGTTAAAACCAGGGGCTTGTGAGTAGGGGTGACTTCTGCCCGTCTCTCGCAAGCCTGGACCTGACCAGCCTCAGTCCTGAAAGGGGCTACGTTATGCGGAAGCGTTCAAGTTCGTACCTGCGGGTGACCTTTCCAGCCCGCTGCTCTACAACCAGTGAGTTAAACAGGGAGACGGGGTTCGACCCAGTGCTCACTGGAAAGTACCGCCGCATAACTTTGGCGAGGAAAACCTTACTCTGTGCGGAGATGGGTCCTTCACGGACGTTGAGGCAAGAGGCCGCACGTGCTCTTGTCTCCCCCTTCGAGGCCATTCTTTCCTCCCCTGTTTGAAAGCAGGGGTTTCCAGAATGGAGGTTCTATGAAGGCGCAAGATTCGTCCATTTAGAAGGAGTTTCATGCATTATATACTCCAACCTTACAATTACAACCTGTCGGACCCGGAGAGCATTCCTAATCTGTTCCTGAAGCACCTGTCCCTCGTCGGGATCATTATGTTGATTTCCCTCGTGATAGCTATCCCTTTGGGGATACTGGTGGCGCGCTACCGGCGACTCTATCTTCCGGTAATCACCGTTTCAGGTTTGTTATACACCATTCCCAGCATTGCAGCATTTGGTCTCCTGATCCCCATTACGAAATTGACACCCGCAACCGCTATCATCCCAATGGTTCTCTATAACCAGCTCGTCTTGATCCGTAATACCGCGGCAGGCATAAATGGTATCGATCCTTTGCTCATTGAAGTAGGCCGGGCGATGGGAATGAAACCGCACCAGCTACTTTTCCGCATTACCCTCCCGCTGGCACTACCGGTCATTGTCGCGGGTATTCGCATTGCAACAGTGACAACGGTGGGAATAGCAGCCCTGGCTTCGCTGGTAGGACAGAGTACACTGGGAGATCTGATTTTCCAGAATCTCGCGTTCTTCGATCCCGATCCGATTGCTGCCGGCGCCATATTGGCAGCTTTCTTCGCCATCGCTGCTGATCTCCTGTTGTTGGCCTTGCAGGTAGGGCTTAACCGGGGCCGCAGCGCACTGTCAGTTGCATAGAAGGGAGGGTCTGCACGAGATGCAATACATCAACTTTATCCAGGACCCCAATAACAACTTCCTGGGTCAGACCAGCGAGTATCTTAAGCTCTGCGGCGTTTCTATTGTCGTAGCAATAGTCATAGGAGTTGTGCTGGGAGCCCTGGTCTCACGCAATGCATTCCTGGCCTTTCTTGCCATAAACCTGAGTGGCCTGATGCGCGCCATTCCCATCATCGCGGCCTTGTTTATTATTTTCTTTATTACTAATCAACTCGGATTCTTGCCCTCCATTATCGCCTTGATTGTGCTAGGCATCCCGCCAATCTTGATCAATACCTATACAGGCATTCGCGGAGTCGATCCCGCTATCATCGATGCGGCGAAGGGCATGGGGATGACAACCTGGCAGATCGCCACACGCATACGGGCCCCGCTTGTCACTCCGCTTGTCGCGGCGGGCATTCGTACCTCGGCGGTGCAGATCATAGCGACGGCTACCCTGGCCGCGTTCATCGGCGGGGGAGGGTATGGCGACTATATTGTAGATGGGATCTCCGTCTTCAATTATACGGAACTCATCGTTGGGGCAGTCTCTGTAGCTGTTCTGGCAATGCTTGTTGAAGTGTTTATGAGTTGGCTGCAGCATGTCTTGACTCCTGAAGGCCTCAAAGTGCAGGAGCAGGCAGCAGCAGCCAAAGCATGACATAATTTCGTGCAGTATCATATGCTGCACACCTGTATTACGTTCATTTAAGTTCAAGGAGAAAGAAATGGCTTTTCTCACACGTTCATTGCGCACAAAGTTCTTAGTGCTGTTCGCGCTCGTTCCCATGATCATCTTGTCGGCATGCGGTGGTTCCACTACCAGTCCCAGTGGCACTACCACGCCAGCAAAGGTGCCGATAACCGTCGGCAGCAAGCTCGATCCCGAGGCCCAGCTCCTCGGTGAGATGTACGTCTTGTTGCTTCGGAAAGCTGGCTTCACCGTTACCCCAAAATTAGCTCTGGGGATGACACCTATCGTGTTCGCTGCCCTTAAGAGCGGTGCCATCGATCTCTATCCAGAGTTTACCGGCACAGGACTCAATATCCTGAGCGTTAAGTCAGCTTACGATCCCACGAAGGATTATGCGACCGTCAAGAGCGGCTTCGAGCAGCAGTACCACATTACCTGGCTCGATCAAGCGCCTTTAAACGATGGTTACGCCCTGTGTACATCAACGGCCGAGTCTCAGAAGCTCGGTGCCACCACTCTCTCGCAACTGGCCCCAAAGGTATCGCAGTTGACCCTGGCAACTCAGAGTGATGGCGTTGCTTTCTTCGATGCTTTAAAGGCAACCTACGGCTTTGGCACAAGTAGCTTCAAAGCAGTGAAGAAAGTTGATTACGCGATCGGTTTCACTGCCGTGAAGAGCGGGGCGGCGCAAGTAACCGAGTGCTACACTACCGATGGCTCGGTCACGACGCAAAACTTCATCTTCCTCCAGGACGATAAGAATGGCTTTCCACAATTCCATCCCGCGCCTATCGTGCGTGACTCTGTCTTACAGAGCGATCCTGGCATCGCCACTGCACTCAATCCGCTTGCACCGGATCTGACCACCGACGTAAGCATTATGCTCCAGGGGCAGGTGGCAACAAAACATGCCGCTGGCGAGTCTATTGGCCAGGCAGTCAAAGAGGTCGCCACGGCCTTCCTACAGAGTAAAGGGTTGTTGTGATGTAACCGGCGCTCTGCTAACGAAATGAAGGCGTAGGTCCCCGATTCATCGTGGGACCGCGATTCATCGCGCTGGAGTGGGGGAGGTATCCCAGGCGAGGCCCAAGCGCCATAAATGTCGCGGCTACGCCCTTTCAAGTGCCCCCCAGGGAGTAGGCCGTAGAGTGCGGATTTATCCAGCACGTCCCCGCCCCTACCATGACATGCAGGCGGCGTCCGTCTTATGGTAGGGGCGCCCCCATAGGCGTTCACTTCATGCCCAGGGCGACCGTCTCGGTCGCCCCTCCCAACCTCTCATGTCATCCTGAGCGTAGGGAAGGATCTCTGTGCCCGGCGAGTCAGACCCTTCCTCTTCGCGGAGTTTACCCTTGAGCGAAGCGAAGGGCTCAGGGCTGCGGCTCCTGCGCGGAGGCGTGACCATCGACGGCATGCCGCCTAGCGCCCTGCAGGTTCGACGAGGTCGGCACGGATGCGCTGCACACGCTGGCCGGTGGATTCCGCTTTGATGATGCGGAAGTGTCCCATGCCGCCGGTATGCTGCACATGCGGGCCACCACAGACTTCCATTGAGTAATCCCCAATCTTGTAGACCTTGACCAGGTCGCCATAGCGCTCGCCGAAGAAGGCCAGTGCTCCCTGATCGAGCGCTTGTTGCAAGGGCATTACCTCCATCGTGGCCTGAAGGTTGCGCTGGATCTGCTGGTTCACGATTTCCTCGATGCGCTGGATCTCCTCGGGGGTCAGCTTCTCGGGGTGCGAGAAGTCAAAGCGCAGCCGCTGCGGTGTAATATTGCTCCCCATCTGGCGCACATGCGTCCCCAGTACATCACGCAGGGCCTGGTGGAGCAGGTGCGTTGCAGTGTGCAGGCGCATCGTACGCTCGCTGTGGTCGGCCAACCCGCCCGCAAACTTTTCCTGGTTAGCCTGGCGCGAGCGCTCCTGGTGCTGCTTGAAGAGGGTGTTGAAGCTGTCTAAATCGATACTCAGCCCGCGCTCCCGTGCTAGTTCCGCTGTCAAGGTTGGTGGGAAGCCAAAGGTATCAAAGAGCCGGAAGACTCCCTCGCCCGCCAGGACTGTCTCGCCTCGCTGCTGCAATCCCTCCTCTAGCTTCTCGAACTCGCGCAGTCCGCGCTCCAGCGTTCGCCCGAAGCGTTCTTCCTCGTGCGTCAATGCGTTCAGGATGATAGCCTGCCGCTGTTCCAGTTCTGGATAAATCGGGCCAAAGCGTCTAATGACTGTCTGCGCCACGGCCGCGGTGAAGATGCCTGGAATGCCCAGTTCATGCCCGCAGCGCACCGCGCGGCGAATCAAGCGACGGCAGATGTAGCCCTGCTCCACGTTACTGGGCGTCACACCATCGGCGATGATGAACGTTGCCGCACGCAGGTGGTCGGCGATGATACGTACCAGGCGCTGCTCCTGTTCGGAGGGGATGGCTGCCTTGCTCCCCCGGCGCTCTTGCAGTTCGCGGATGCGCTGCACAATGGGTGTGAAGAGATCAGTGGTATAGACATCTTTGGTCCCCAGGAGCACGCAGAGGGTGCGTTCCAGGCCCAGACCCACATCGATGTTGCGCTGCTTGAGCGGCTCGAACGTGCCCTCCGCCGTTTTGTTGTATTGCATGAAGACGTTGTTGCCGATCTCAATATATTTGCCGCAGCTGCACCCCGGCTGGCAATCAGGACCATGCTTGGGGCGACCCGTGTCGTAGAAGAGTTCAGAGTCCGGGCCGCAGGGACCTGTCTTGCCCGCAGGTCCCCACCAGTTGTCCTTTTTAGGCAGGTAGTAGATGCGCTCCTGAGGAATCCCTAATCCCAGCCAGACCTGTACTGCTTCGTCGTCACGAGGGGCGTCGCTATCACCTGCAAAGACCGTGACGGAGATGCGCTCCTGCTCCAGCCCTAATACGCGTGTAAACCATTCCAGTGTCCAGCTCAGCGATTCTTGTTTCCAGTAGTCACCAAGCGACCAGAAACCTAGCATCTCAAAGAAGGTGTTATGGCTGATATCACCGACCTCTTCAATGTCATCGGTGCGCAGGCACTTTTGCACATTCGCCAGGCGCCGCCCTTCAGGGTGGCTCTCGCCCGACAGATAGGGCACGAGGGGATGCATTCCAGCACTGATAAACAGCACGGTCGGGTCGTTTTCTGGCACGAGCGGGGCTGAAGGGATAATCGCGTGGCCATGCTCCGCGAAGAAGCTCAAAAACACCTGCCGTAGTTCGTCTCCGGTCATGATTCGTTCCTTTCTTGTAGATCGGCATACAAACAAAAAGCCCGCCCTCAGATCAATTCTAAGGGCGGGCGAATATGCCCGTGGTACCACCTCGTTTGGAGTCATAAACTCCCACTCTGCGCCTGGCTCCGCTACACATGCGACACCAGGCGGCCCTTTTAAGGGGGGCTGCCCAAGACCTCCAGGGTGGCTCGCCTATCTCCCGCTATGCTGGGCTTCCACCATCCCCAGCTCGCTGCTGCGTTCGATATGCTTTATCCCCTTCAGCGGTCCTACCATCTCTTTGCTTGCAGTATAGCATCGATGGCTGAATGCAGTCAATGATGCGA
>WNGN01000093.1_pt1 | contig 47099 bp, 60 predicted proteins | sample 5400561 | NCBI WGS metagenome assembly WNGN01 (sample SAMN13153379, study PRJNA577476) | soil metagenome | isolation source: 115 cm soil or saprolite under Garry oak tree replicate 2 | place: USA:California | collected 2016-06-15 | reverse complement strand
AACGATTCGTGAGATTTTGGGCCATTTACTCCGCTAACCTCCTTTTTTGCTCTTCTAACATCTTCTATCTGTTATGCTCTTAGTGCAAAGTGTCATAGTGAGGCGCTTCCTTCTTTCGTCTCAATGTGCTACCTCACATCGCATGCTTTTCCTCCAGGCGTAGCGGCCCAAGGAACGTTCCTCACTTCCAGGCCTTCAGCAAAGAACGCTTCCACAGAACGCTTCAAGAACGGTGTCTCTTCTATACTCTCCACAAGATGAGTCATAACACCTTCGCTAGCCCTGCAGAACACAGAGTAGGTCTGCGGGAAAGTTACCAGGAGGGAGTGCATGAGCAGGGACACACCAAGCCATCATTCATGGTGGGACATCATCAGGGGAGTTTAGACAAATTTGGCCTGGGCTGGCTTGTAGAGCGGATTTACGCCCTTCCGTCAAAATATGGTTCAAGCGGCTTCTGGCCTAGCTTTAGAAGAATTTTGTCTCAACTCCAAATCAGAAAAACGACAATCTTTAGGGCCACCCTCTCTCTGACTTGTGTGGCTCCTTGATCAACCAGGAAGGAAAGGGAACAATCCATGGGACGTATTATGTTACACATGATGATTTCAGTCGATGGTATGGTGAGTGGACCTCAAGGCGAGCTAGACTGGATCGCCAATGATGAGCCACTCAATCAAGACCACTTAGCAAGACTAGAGCAAGCCGATGCAGTTATATTGGGCGCAGGCGGGTATTCTATGTCTAGCTTTTGGACGGCCGCCGAACATGACGAAAAGGCCGAAGCGATTATTAGAGACCTTGGCCGTGCCATAAATAAGATACCCAAAATCGTGTACAGTCACAAAGACATGCCAGTTGACTGGCGCAACACCAAAGTACACGTAGTTAAAGATGACAACGCGCTTGTGGAGGACGTAGAGCGTTTGAAGCGGGAAACTGAGGGTACTATTATATGCTATGGCGGCGTACGTTTTGCCCGGACATTGGTGCAGCAGGATCTCCTTGATGAAATTCACTTAGACGTTTGTCCAGTTATCCTTGGCTTGGGTCAGCCGCTCTTTACTGATCTTACGCATCGCACAAACCTTCGGCTTCGTGAAACCGTCACCTATGATTCTGGCGCTACGATGATGCATTATGAGGTGGTGAAGACCTCATGAGCCGCGTAACCTATGTATGACTCGACCGCTGCTCCCAGAACGGGGAAAGCGGTCTCTATCCAGGCCGTTGCCTCGGAGTTGATCAATGAGCAGGATGCGGTTCATGCCTTGGCTCAACTTCGTACGCGGGGATGGCAGGACCCTCCTGCAGGAGATGAGGTCTTAGAGCGTGTTTTGCACTATTGAACACTCTAGAATACATGAGGGTGATGAACATGAATGAGCATGCGAAACTCCCACCGCAACCGACCAGTTCAATGAAACAGTTTGAGACCCTGGTTGGTGAATGGACCATGGTGGGAACCCATCCTGAATTCCCATCCGCAGCGCATGGGCACTCTTCTTTCGAGTGGCTGATGCAGGGCGGTCTGCTGGTCTGGCATTTTAATTGGGAACGCGGAGGCCCTCCGAGCGCTCTCAGTGTCATAGGCCATGATGAGCAGGTTGAAACATGTTCCATGCTCTATTCCGATGAGCGGGGGGTTGCCAGGATCTATCAGATGAGCTTAGAAGGCGGCGTGTGGAAGATGTGGAGAGATTCGCCGGACTTCTCACAACGCGTGACTGGCACGGTAAGCTCGGATGGAAACACCATTACCTGTCATGGAGAGTTGTCGTGGGACGGTTCAAATTGGGAACAGGACCTCTCTGTGACGTACACGAGAAAGCCATAAAAGGTGCCTGCTCACTCCGTCTTCCAGAAGGAGGAAGGGGTCTGACAAGGCAGGAGGGAACACCATGAGCGAAAACAGCAGGCTCGCGCAAGCGATCCTCTCTCAACTGGCCTATATCACGCTCTCCACCGCCACAACAGATGGGGTGCCCTGGAATGCGCCCGTGTATGCAGCATTTGATGAAACCTACAACTTCTTCTGGGTCTCGGCAAAATACGCTCGTCATTCCCAAAACATCAGAGCGAACCATCGCATTGCCATTGTGGTGTATGACTCGACTGTTCCCCCAGGAACCGGAAAAGGGGTCTATATTGAGGCCAGGGCATATGAGTTGACCGATGAGCAAGAATGCAGCCACGCATTAGCCTGTTTGCAAAGCCGGGGATGGGAACATCCCCCTTCTGTAGACATGGTGGTTGGGGCAACCCTGCGCGGGGTCTATAAGGCGGTTCCAGAGAAAATATGGATCAGCACTGAAGACTCCAATGGGCTTGATGGTCGGGTGGAGGTTGAGAGCATGTTTTGGAATCGAAAGGCGATCCCGCCAGATATCGTTTCGTGAGCTGACCCTGAATAGGTCTCATTCTGTCCTAATGGCATTGTATACTTCATACAATATCTGCTCGGAGGGCTCCCTCCGACCCTTGACGTCGAGACCGGGTCGGCCGGGGAAGAGGAGGTGGTATAATAGTCGCAGCGGCACCGAAGCTGGTCAACCGACAGCGGGGACAGTCTCGGCGAGGATTGAGAGATTCCGACTGCCCTCCAAGTCACTCGATTGCGTCAGGCGACATAGGGGACTGCGAGCAGATGATGGAGAATTATGAGCCAATTATGAGTTTTGGTGAGGACGACGCTGAGATCTACGATGCTGAGCCTGATGTCAGCCAACGCGGGGATACGTTGGCGACGGTCTCGTTCCTGGAGCAACTGGCGGGTGGTGGTCCCGCGCTGGAGCTTGCGATCGGCACCGGTCGAGTCGCGCTGCCCCTCGCCGCTCGGGGCGTTCGCGTCGACGGCATCGACTTCTCACCCCCAATGGTCGCCAAGTTGCGCGCCAAGCCGGGTGGCGACCAGATTTCGGTGACGATTGGCAACTTCGCTGATGTCCCGGTCCAGGGTACCTACCGCTTGATCTTCGTGGTGTTCAACACGTTGTTCAACCTGCTGACCCAAGACGACCAGGTGCGCTGTTTCGAGAACGTCGCCGCCCATCTCACTGATGACGGTTCGTTTGTGGTGGAGGCCTTTGTGCCGACCTTTCTCACCCGCTTGCGCAACGAGCAATACGTGAATACCGAAGCCATCGCAGTCAACGAGGTCTGGCTCGATGTGGGTCGCCACGACCCCGTGACGCAACGGCTCGAGGAAAGTCACGTGGTCCTCTCTCGCGAGGGCGTGCGCGTGTACCCGATCGTTACGCGGTACGCATGGCCGTGCGAACTCGATCTGATGGCACGGATCGCCGGGTTGCGCCTGAAGGACCGGTGGGCCGGCTGGAACCGAGAACCCTTCACATCCGCCAGCAGCACGCACGTGTCCGTCTACGCACGCTGAGCCGCAGTCCCGATCGCCGGGCAACGGCGAACTCTCAATATTGTCTGACGCTACAGCGCGTCTCGCTGACGGTACTGAAGGCACAGGATATCGGCTTTCCCAAAACGTTATCCGTCATGTAAGCTGGTCTAGCCACTATTAGATGCGCTGGGGTTGGGTGCGTTCGGCGCTCCCTTCGTGCTCAGTGCGTGAGGAGGAGGGCCTCGATGCAGCCAGCGGTGCTGAGACCTGACACTGATGGGTGAAGTCAGAGCTGGCCTCCGGCCCCCGATGGAATATGGCCAGCTAGCCGGCGGAGCAGCAGGCGGATGGCCGCGAGCTGGATGAGTGTCTCGCTCGTCTGAACCTTGCGCTCATAGTCCTTGGCCAGTCGGCGGTTCCGAATCAACCAGGCGAAGCAGCGTTCCACCACCACTTCCATCTCCGGCAGGGATGCACCTCGACGCGGAAGAGTCCTCGCATGGTGGTAGCCACCGTCAGTCGATCTCTCGAAGCGAGACGGCTCATCTCAGCGCCGGCGTGCTTCATCGTTTCCGTCATAGCGTCTGCTTCTTTCCTCTCGACATGGCTCATTGCTGACGTGTAGCTTATGGCTGTAGTTCCCCGCGTTGGACGCGGGCAAGCAGCCGTGCCCAGGCGAGCACGTGTGGAAGAGACCATGGGTGTAAATTACGGTTGTCAAGATACCAGGGGTGAGTCGTCCACCCGAAAGGGGAATCTCGGCCAGAGGTTCTCTCTATGGCTCTGTTTCCATTGCTCGCGTGCTCACGCTCCTTGTTCCGTGTCGCTCTCCTCTTCAGGAATGCTTTCCTCAAAAATCAGGATATTGCGAAAGGGATCGCAGAGCCAAAATCCTTTCGTCCCCCAGGATGTCGCCTGGAGAGGAGACCGAAGAGCGCCAGTTGGCACATACTGCTGATACAACGCCTCGATATTGGTGACGCCAATATAACACACCCTGCAACCCTCCTTTGGTGGTTCTTGTGTTGGATCGGAGACATTGAATTGCAAAGCGATCCCATCCCGTTCGATAATGGCAAACCCCTCGTCGTGGTAGGGGGTCGCAAAGCCGAGTTGTCCATAAAAGGCCAGAGCTTGCTCCATATCTCCGACAAGAAAACGAGGAGCAACCGAATCGAGGGTGGGTTGACGCTCTTGGGATGCTGACATGGGTTCATGTTCCTTTCTGCTGCAAATACGGAATGTTCATGTGAAGTCATTCTTCCGAACGCACCGAGAAGCGGCAATGCGCTTTCCCTCCGTCGCCGCTTCCGAGAAGCAGGAAATTGTGCAACACGCGTCTCTCTGCTTTCGGGATGATGCCATCACGGAATGAGTCAAAACTGGCGATATGGTCTTTTCGACAGCTGAACCAGCTTCACGTTGAGAGAATTGCATGTCACAGGTTCTCCCTCTGTGCAAAAAAGTGTGGCGCGCTCATCCCCCGACGTTTACACAAAGCGGAGCCCGCCTTATGGAGATGACTGGCTCGCAGCCCAGGCGCGGGCCATACGGGCCAGGGTCGCACCACTCTCATAGGAAAGCTGGCTCATTTTCGCCCATTCCGCCGGATGGGTGGTCTTGATCCAGGTGAAAAAGGGGGTGATGAGGCGCTGAGCGTCCTGGCGCTCCTGTGGGTCGAGGCGGTGGATGACCAGGGTTGCGATGTGGTTTTGACTGAAGGTGAAGTCCGCCTACCGCCGCGAACCTGGATACCCGACGACGCGATCCAGCTCGCTGACCTCGTGATAGATGCAGGTCACCTGCTGGCCCCGGATATGGAAGTCGCTGAGGTCGATGTGCGCGCGCTCCCCGACCAGGTAGTCGAGGACAGCCCGAACGCTCGGATACCGGACGCCCTCCTCTTCTATACGTGCCACATCAAGGAACAGGGCCGCTGCCGCGTCGGCATCGCCACGATTGATGGCGTCCTGGTAGGCATGGAGATGGGTAACGGGGTCCTGAGGATCTGCCTGCACCATGTCACCTCTTTTCAAGCACTTTGAGCATGTTCAAACATCTGTTCTTTCCCACCTTTCTCATTGTACCGTTTTGAAGCCCCATATGCAACTGCTCCATGAGTGCCTATGCAGGCCAAGCGGACCATCAATACTGACCCAGCGTGCCCCGCCGCTTGGCGATGCGCTCGCACCAGCGAAAGATCACGATCCCCAGCGCCAAGTAGGCCGCCGCGTTGCCCACCAGCCATAGCAGTGTGCCGTCACCGGTCAGCGTCCCCAGCGAAACTCCCTCGAGCAGCGTCTTGCGCAGGACATCGATCCCCGGCGTGAGCGGGAGGAAGCGCGCGATCGCCGCCATCCAGCCGGGCATGCGCTCCAGGGGAACCAGTACCCCGCCGAAGATCAACACGACGACCTGGAAGAGGTCCTTGAGGATCTCCAGGCGCTTGAAGAGCAGCGTCAGCCCGCCCAGGATCAAGGAATAGCCCACACTGCCCAGCACCAGTAGGGCCAGTGGCAGCAGGGCGGCCCATCGCAGCGGGATCGTCACCTGCACGACCAGGTCGATGAACAAGGACAGCAGAAGCGCGCTGATGGCTGCCTCGACCACGGCTGCGGCTTCGAGCCCAATGGTAAGTAGCCAGGATGGCAGCGGGCTGAGATACATCTGTTCGAGCGTGCCGCTCTGCATCTCACCGAGCAGCCCCCAGAAGAGCCGGTTGGTTTGCATGTGGAAGAAGATGTAGCCGACAAAGCCGAGCAAGAGCGGTGTCACTTGCTCCCGGTGGAACGTTCCCCTTCCCACGGCAAAGGTGATCGCCAGGAAAAAAAGTGCGAACAAAATCAACTCCAGCAGTGAGGCGATCTTCCCCGCCAAAGGTCGATCAAGCCCTTGGTGACCTCGTTGCCAATGGCAGTGGCGATTGCCCGTACCCCTCCCTTCGCCTCGCCGGTGGGAGGCAGCGCCTCGGATGGGGGTGTCTGTATGAGTCTTTCTCCCTGCATGGTCTCCTCCTTTGGTTTCGCGCAGGCTTCGTGTGAGCAGCGCGAGATTCAGCGTGTGTGTCTTAGCGCAACGTTCCCCGCCGTCGCGCCCGTCGATCGTTGAGCAGAAACACCAACCAGCCCAGGACTGCTAACAGGACTGCGTGGATGATGAGCCACGGCAGCGTCCCATCGGCCCACACTGACCCGAGCGACTGCCCTTGCAGTACCACCTTGCGCATGGCCTCTACGCCGAGCGTAGTGGGAAAGAACCGGGCCAGCGTTTGCACCCAGGTGGGAAACCATTCCAGAGGGAAAAAGGCCCCATTCAGGAGGAAGATCAGCCCACTGAACAGATGCGCGATGGCACCGATCTGCGGGAGCGCCAGGGCCAGGCCACCAAGCAGCAGGGCAAAGCCGGCAATATCGATTAGCGTCAGGGCTGCAGGCAGCAAGCCCGCCAGTCGCAAGGGGATGCTGATGCCCAGCAAAGAGCTCATCCCCACGCCGATGACGACGGCGATCAGCACCCCTTCGAGGAAGACAGCCAGCAGTCGGCCCACCAGCAGGGCTGCTGGGGAGAACGGGCTGAGGTGCATCTGCTCGAACGTGCCACTGTTGACCTCTTCGAGCAGGTCGCTCACCAGCTTAAGGATGGCGAGGTAGAGCAGCGGAACGGCCAGGAAAGGCAGCAGCGTGGACAGCACCAGCGCCCGCTGGATCGTACCGTTGCCAAGGACGAACTGCAGGAATGGGTAGAAGGCGACAAAGGTGAGGATTTCTAGCAGCACAACGGTGCGATGTCCCCACAGCAGCCACAGGCCCTTCTGGGTCTCGTTCAGCACCGCGCGGGTTGCCGCCACGACCCAGGGACGACGTCTTCCTCCTGCCCCTTGTTCGCCTATTTGTGGAGGCTTTGAATGGAAAGCGGTGGTGGTTGACATCTCATTCCCCCTCCTTGAGGATCTGGACAAAGACGTCTTCCAAGTTCGGTTCGACTGGCTCGACCGCGATGAGCGGCAGATGCTGCGCACGTATCTGGGCGAGCAGGTCATAGAGTCTCTCCTGGTCAGGGATCGGCCCGCGTATCAGGCTTTCGCTGTCTTCGGACGTGACTGAAAAGCCGTCGAGCCACGGGAAGGTGGAAGAAGCGAGAGGGCCGCCTAATCGGATCTCATAGGTCTCCTGGTGCCGTTGCTTCCAGATATCGAGTGAGCGCAAGAGGGACTCGGCGCGTGGGACAATCAACTTGCGTGGCAATCCCTTGAGGCGGCCAAAGTAGAGCAGGTTCTGCCACGCGGAGAGCGACCAGTAGACATTGCGCGCTCCTTCCAGCACCGCCCCGACCTGCCGTACCGCCAGAGGACGCTCTCTGGCGACGTCGTAGCCATTCAGATGCACGCGCCCCTCGGTTGGCGTGACCAGCCCGCACATCATCTTGATCGTCGTGGTCTTGCCCGCGCCGTCCGAGCGTGTCGCCGAGGAGAGGATAAGCGATATCGGACGACTCACACAGATCATGCGCCGTCTCCCACGTGAGACTCCGGCGCGCCTGGTGGAGGTCGCGTGTGCGCTCACGGACTGCGATATGGACGCACAATTCCTCTTCGGCCTGGATCTCATGCTGACTAGCCTCAAGAGCAGGCAGAAGTGAGGCTCAGAAGCGAGGAGATCATGCTGGAAAGAAATATCCTGGCAGACATTCTGAGGTGGTGGTCCATGATGCTGGCGGTTCACCTGTTCTTCATAGCGTATCTCATTCAACAGCAGAACAACAAGCTGGCCGATCTGCACCTGGCTGCCTTCTTCTGGCTGTATGAGCACCAGGAGGCTATTGCTCAACGAATTTGGCAAAGCGAAGGGGCGCAATCATAGATGCGTGGATGCTTGTTTCCGTACGCAAGAGGTGATAGAATCCGGCATGAAAGCTCTCTCACCATTTGCCAGTTGCTGGCGAGCTAGCGAGGAGGTGACCCATGAGAACTGATCCAAGAAACAAAGGCCACGCCACATCTGGGCCTGTCCGGGTTCCTCGCTGACCGACTCCTTTCCCATGCGTTCTTTCTCCGCACGCCTGGATCTCGCGGTGAGCGGTACTCCGGTTGGCTGATGTGATTGGTGGCTGCTCAGGCTGTCATTCATCTCTTCCCCCGAGATGTGCTGTCTTTGCACACCGAAGAGACATATGCAGTTGCCTTCAGGCAAGGAGAAGAAACAAATATGGATCCAATCCATAACGATCTACTCATCTGTCCCCAATGTTCGGGGACATTACAGCCCGGCCCACAGGGCAGCGAACGGCTTGACTGCCAGACCTGTCCGCTGAGCTATCCTCTTCGTGACGGCGTGCCCGTCCTGGTGATCAAACAGGCCAGCGCTCGCCAGATCGAAACCTCCGACGAATTTGAGCGCTTGATCAGTGAAGCCCTCCAGGCGCCCTTCTCAGGATGGGATTTCTCCTGGCTGGAAGGCCGCCGCGTGCGGACAGGAGGCCCACATGGGAAGCTTGACTACGAAAGGCGGGCACGGGAAGCCGTCGCCAAAGCGACCGCCGTGCTCGACCTGGGCACTGGCGGAGGCGAGCTGCTATCGCAGCTGGCTCCCTTCCCACCTATTGCCATCGCTACCGAATCCTACCCTCCCAACGTGGCGGTGGCATCCAGGCGGCTGGCCCCCATTGGGGTGAAGGTCATCTGGGCCGATGCGGGATGCCATGACTTGCGCGGCTATCTCATAGGGAGTGAGGATGCACTCGTTCGAGAGGCCAGAGCAGCCGAAAACGGCGCGGAATAGGTCCTGGAAGGCGACGCGAATGCGCACGTGGTCTTGATCGGTCTCCAGCCAGGGATGGAGCCGTCGTAAGAGGTGGGTGACGTTCCAGTGAGACAAGATGGTCTGTGCGATCAGATCGCTTATCGAGAGCCAGTTGCTGCTTGTGAGCTGGCACACGAGGGCGCACACGCGATGAAAATCGATGCCCCAGGCCTGAACCAACTCGTGATGCAGTTCCACCAGACCTGTCTCAGGTGGATGGCTCTTTGAAGATGATAGGTTTTCCATAAAGCAACTCCTCGCAGAAAATAGGGGTAGTACGACGCCAAGATGAGGACCAGGTGAAGAACCTGGAACGCGAGGAGGTGCGCGGGGTAGATGGGTACGACAAAAGACACCAGGGGAGGCTGGCGTTCGGGAAGGTGGCTCATCACTGACAGCGCTCCTGTCTGTCAGCCAGAACCAGAGAAAGAGAAGAGGTTAGATTATGCTAGCATGAGCGAACATAGCTGTTCCTTCGATCGGAAACTGTATAGCGCATCCTCTGGGATGCAAGCACAGTATCACATCACGCGCGCCCTCTGTCAAGGCATCGGGTGAGCATGTGACTGTCCAAAAAGTGGTAAAACTGGGTAAAATAGAGAGAAACGAGCCCAGGCGAACGGATATGCGCCAGGAGAGTCGCTGCAGGAACTCAACCAGTTGATCGGAGAGTTGAGGGTGCAAAACGATCTGCTTAAAAAATCTCGCGGGCTCTTGGGCAGTTTCTCGCAAACAGCACAAAATGGACCTGGCCCGCACATTTTGCGCGATCGCTCGTCCTATCAGCAAAAGCCAGCTCGCCTGTGCTTTGGGCATCGAGCGTCTCAGCCTGTATGCGTAACTCAAACGGCCAATAATGGAGAAGACCCTGGCTGTCTGGATCAAGGACTGGCATGAACAGGATGATACGATTGGCTACCACAAACTGGCGGTCTTGTTGACTTTATCATCAACTGTGTCCCCAGAAGCGCTTAGGCAATCTTTCTCCTGAGCATTATACCCAGCAGCAGGCGCGAGAGCTAACCGACCCATAACCGTAGTGATCGCTGTGAACCTGACCTTCTCAGCAAAAAGCCGATCGAAATGCTCTTAAGCGCTGCTGGAGTGAGGAACTATGACCTATTGTAGTCTGATCTGTACACACGATTCCTTTCGTCCGAGCGACTGCTCGCGCGTGCGGTGGCTGGACTGGGAGAACGACTATCCCCTGGCCCGGGCTTACTGGCCCCAGGACCCCCCATTGGAGCGTGTGGACTGGGAGCAGAATCGTGCAGACGGCTTTCGCTATTGCGCCATTGTTGAGCAAGAGGCTATTGCCGCTCTGGCTGCGGTCTGGACGTATTCAGAGACCCACTGGGAAGTGGCCGCTGTCAGTACTGCCACGGCTTCTCGAAAGAAGGGGAATGGCAAGGCGGTGGTCTGCTTTGTGACGGCTCATATTCTCGAACACGGTCGCAAGGCCACCCTCTTGACGGAGAGCACGAATGCTGCCATGCTCAAAACGGCGGAGAGCGTCGGCTTTTATCGTTCAGCTGAACGAGGGAGGGCGAAAAGCGAAGCGCCCAACATGTGAGGATCATATGTATCAACAAGGGGGTGAGGAAGCTTCTTCTGGTGGAAGTCTCTTCTCTTGCCTTCTTGGAGTGTTTAAAAAATCAGTCCTTGGTAGAAACATGAGCATGACGCTTCTCGATTAATCGTGCGAGCGAAAGCATGGAAAGATGACAGAGCAAGATGTATCTCCCATCGAGCAGCGCATCAGAATGAAAGGTGGAAACATGTTACGGTCGAATGCGATGACCATCGGGCAACTCTCCCGGCGCAGCGGCGTGCCGATCAAAGTCCTGCGCGACTACGAGGACCTCGGGTTCCTCTATACATTGGGCCGCAGCGAGAGCAACTACCGCCTGTTTGGGGAAGAGGCGCTGTGGTGTGTGCAGGTGATCCAGGGCCTGCGCTCCCTGGGGCTGACCCTGAAAGAAATCCAGGCACTCGTCACGTGCTATCTTGTGCGTCCCGGCGAGCCGAGCGTCGCCCTGCTGGAAGCACAACTGGCGCAGGCCCTTGCCCGCGTCGAAGCCCAGATGAACACCCTGCAGGCACTTCGTCAACGCATCCTGGAGTTCCAGGCCGCATATGCCGGCGCACCAGCCCGGCCCGCTGCATCAGCCCTGGTGCAGTTGTTGGCACGAGACCCATGCCATCGTGCCGTGTAATCTGCCTCTTGACTCTCCCCTCGGGGGGAGAGTGTATACTCGGTCTGTTGCTGCGCGTGAGATCGTAAACGTCTCATGCAGGTACCTGGAACAGGCGGAGATCTGAGAATGTTTCTATTCCTATCTATCTGGTTGCCGGGATCTCGTGGAATGGTATGCTCACCTACACAGCTGGGCAACCATGTTGATTCCCTGTTCTTGAACACGACAAGTGGAGGTCGATTGCTATGTCATTGAAAACGGAAGAGCGCCGCTTTGTCGTTGGCCGGGAGGTAGGCAGGTGTGGACGCTGCACGCGTTTGGTGCTTGGCCTGCTGGGGCTCATCCTGATCGGAACGACAGTGGCGCAGAGTGGACTATCTGCGTCGACGATTGGCCAGATGGCAGGCGGCTTGCTCCTGACTGCGGCTCTGTACCTCATCCTCTTCTGGCAGCTTGGCGAGAGGATAGCGCAACCCTGGCTGCGGACCGTGGCCTTCTGGGCTCCTCTCGTCTTCGTGCCTCTTCTTTTCCTCATTCCCTGGGGTTGGGGGTTCGGGGTTCTGCTGTACTGGTCGGTGTCTTGTCTCATGGCGGCACTCCTGTCCCACGGTGACTGCGAGATCGTGGCGTTTCCCAGCCTCCTCTTCCGGCGGCATTACACGGTCTACTGTCCGCTTAATGCCGTCGACCTGGTCGAGCGCCACTACACCAAACGGTAAACACGGACGACGGCTTTGGTTATGTAGGGAGAAAGCCTGAAGCGGCCAGGAGCGAGCGCTCAATGCTTGCCGCCTGGCGATCGAGAGTGAGTGCACTCGCGGTATAAAGCCCACCTTCCACCAGGCGCTGGCGGAGGTCCCGGCTCTGAGCCAATTGTCGAACTGCATGTGCCAGAGCTGTGGGATCTCCAGGGGGAACACGGATGCAATTGACCCCATCGAGGCAGTACTCGCTCGATCCTCCCACACCGGTGGCAATCACGGGACAGCCGCTGGCCATCGCTTCCAGGGGCACCAGCCCAAAGGCCTCGTGCTCAATCATGCTCGTAAAGAGGGTGACGTCGGCTTGCTGGTAGCATTGGCGCATCTGCTGCCGAGACGCCAGTGAGAAGGAAAGTCGAGATGCGACCCCCAGCGTTGCGGCGAGCGCTTCCAAATGTTGACGATAGGCCGGGTCGATCGGCCCGACGATTTCCAGCATCGTCTCTGGTGGGAGATATGAGAGGGCGCTGATGGCCGACTCGATCCCTTTCTCTTCGATCGCTCGCCCAACCCAGAGCAAGCGCCACCGCCAGGGACGATCGGGCACCTCGACCAGTGGCGGAAACTCGCTTGGGGAGAGACCCGGAGAGATGATCTCGGCGCGGGGAAAGTGCCACCCGCCGATCTGCTCGGCTCGTCTTTTGGTCCAGGCACTCACAAAGTTGAAGATCCCTATCGTACCCAGGTCCGGAAGCCGTGTGGGGAGCCCCGTGCGCTGCTCGACTGCTGCCGCCTCTTCAGGATGCTCATTGCACCACCTGAGCCACCCATCCGCCCACCCGCCGTAGCAGAGCCAATCATCCCCGATGACGAACACGAGCGGGAAGCCCAGGCGCGCCGTCGTGGTAATGAGTCCCAGGGACATGGCTCCCATGTGCCAGAAAGCCACGACATCGGGGTGGAAGGCTGCCAACACGCGCTGCATCTGTACCTGGTTGTGTTGTTCGATGACCAGCGCCTCCTGCAAGGGCGGATCCAGGCAGGCTGACCCGTCCCAGTAGCTGCGCAGGATGCGGCGCAGCAGGACGGCGCCCTCTTCTGCATTAGAACCTGCCGAGACGGTCTCCCGCTCCGGTGGGAGCGTGGTGAGCACCAGCGCTTCATGTCCACGCTGCTTGAGCCAGCTGCAGACCTGGGCGCACATCACTCCGTATCCGCCAAGCACCGGAGGCGGATAATCAAGTGTCACATTGAGGACGCGGAGGTGTTTCTCCATTGTGCTGACTCCTGCTCTCTCATTTCGCGTCTGTCGAGCAGGTTTGGGCCACCAATCGTCCCACGGAGGCGGCTTCCTCGACCGAAAGGATGAACGCTTCCGGATGGTCAGCGAGAAAGGTCGAGGCCGCCTGCTCCGACTGAAAGAAAAGCGACTGCAGGCAAAAGGTGGCTCGCGTACAGTGGCCTCGCTCGGCTGGTACGATCAACGACATCACACTGCCTACAGGAAGCAGGTCCAGGATTGTGCCTTCGGGCGTGGCGACAAAGGTAATGGGCTGATCGGTGACCGGACACGTCGAATGGACCTGTGCCTCAATGTGCAGCGACGGTGGGAACAGGACGGTATCAAAGGCGCACCAGGTGTAGAGCAGCTTGCCGCCAATCTGAAACCGATGGGAGGTGGGCACCAGGGTAGCTCCCAGGCCGATGATATTGCCCGCTCGATCAAACTCGACATCTGGTGGGAGCTTCGCCAGGCGTTGTTCCAACTCGTCCTGGCTCACCTGGAGTAGGGCTTGGAGGGTAGCTGGCGCAACCGGTTTGCCGCGCGTGACCTGCTGCATAATGGGACGACAGAGCTCTTCCTGCCCACAGCGCAATTGCTCTGACAGGCGCTCGGCAATCGTTTCGAGTGATGAGTGTGGCATACGTCCCCTTCCTTGCTTTTCTTCGGTTCATTGTTGAACAGATGCTTGCTCTCCGACCTGCTCGCTCACGGTTCATCCTTTCGGAAGCGAGAGCCTTCGACCATCCTTCCTACCTGGTAGGCCTCCTCTACCGAAAGGATCACAGCCTGGCGATGCGCCGTTTGCCACAGCAAAGCTGCCTCGCGCGAGGCAAAGAAATGCCCGTCGTTGCACACGTCCTCCCGCACATTGTAGCAGCACTCCGCCGCGACATCAACGACGAGCGAGACCTGAGCCTCTCCTGGGTCCAGGTCGAGCACCTGTTCAGGCGTGACCGTGAGCTGAATGCTGCTTCCGGTGACCAGACAGCGCGAGGTGACCTGGGCGGAGAGGTGCAGCTCCACCGGGTAGGTTAGCGTGTCGAAGGCGCACCAGGCGAACAGGGTGCGCTGCCCCACCCGAAACTGGTGCGTGGTTGGGACAAGCGTGAGCCCGGAGCCGACCAGGTTCCCCTGCGCATCATACTCGAGTTCCGGGTGCGCTCGCAAGATCGAGCGCACCTCATCCAGGTTGCGATGGAGCCTGCGCGCAAGCAGCTCTGGGGCTACGGGTCGTCCACGCGCTAAGAGCTGGGCAAGCTGGTCAAACAGCAGCGTATTGCGCTGGTAGCGCTCCTGTCTCTGAATGACCGCTTGAGCGATGGCTTGTAGCCGTGTGTGTTGCATCAGCAACCTCCCTGTTCTCTCCCGGGTCCTCTCTTCACGATGGGTAGCGGTAGCGGGCGACCAGGCGGCCAACCTGGTAGGCATCCGCAACCGAAAGCAGCCGGGCGGTGGGAGAGGATGCCTGCCACAGCAGCGCATCACGTTTTGAGCGGAAAAAAAGACTCTGGTTGCAGAAGGATTTGCGGTCGCCATCACAGGCGCTGCCCTGTCCAGGGATCACCAGGGAAACGACGCTACCTGGAGGGGTCAGGCCGTGAACACCTGTAGGCGTGATCGACAGCGCCACGGGAGTGCCGCTCACCGGACAGGATGACTCCACGCTCGCCACAATCTGGAGCAGCGCCGGATAGGTCAGCGCATCAAGCGCGCACCAGGTGTAGAACGTCTGCCCCTGCACCCGAAAGCGATGGGGCGTGGGGATGAGGGTGAGTCCCCATCCCACGACGTTGCCGCTCTGGTCCACCTCGAGATCAGCTAAGCCTGCGAGCACTCCCGCCACCTGCTCGGCAGTCATCTGGAGCGCGCTCGCCAGGCGCTCTGGTGTAACTGGATGCTCACAGGCAAGGAGCCGGACCACTGCTCGGCCGAAGGCGTCATGGTCGCCGCCCAACCCCTCGGCCAGTTGCCTGGCAAGCAGTTCTAGTTCTTTCTCGTGCATCCATCTCCTCCTGGAAAGCTTCTCGCCAGACGGCGAAGGCCCCCGTTCATCGTAACGGCTGCGAAACTTCGATTAGAGCATGTAGCCTACATCTGACGCGCTCGTGGGGTAGGCGTAGACCATGTTCTTGAGATCACTCGCAGAGAGGCCCGCGCGGATCGCGAGCGCGAAGAGATTGATGACCTCCTCGGCGTGCGGGCCCAGCAGGTGTGCCCCCAGGATGCGTTCGGTGCCTTCCTCGACGAGCGTCTTGAACCCGGTATGCGGGAGGGCTACCCGCCGCGAGGAATACCAGCCCGAGGTGTCCTCGTGGTGGGTGGTAAAGCGCAAGCCCTGTGCGCGAGCCGCTTCCTCAAGAAGGCCGACCCGTACGAGTGGCGGAGTTGTAAAGACCACGCTGGGAATCCCGCTATAATTCGGGGTGTGCCGATTGCCCTCCAGCAGGTTCCTGGCCACGATCTCCCCCTGCATCCCTGCCACCGGCGTGAGCGGAAACCCGCCGCTGGCAACCGAGTCCCCTGCCGCGTACACGGCTAGATTGGTCACGCTTTGCAGGTACTCGTTCACCAGGACACCCTCCTTTTCGCGCGCCACCCCCGCTGCCTCCAGGTCGAGGTCGTCGATCTCCGGCACGCGCCCGGCGGCATGCACCACGAGATCCGCCTCGACCGTGTGCTCCTGCGCCCCAGTGCGGGCGTGGACGAGCAGGTGGTCGCCTTGTCGCTCGATGGCGGTGACCGCCCGGTTCACCTGCACCTCGATGCCCAGTTCCCGGCTGGCCTGCACGAGCATGGCGACGAGATCGGGGTCAAACTTCTCGAGGGGGCGGCTGCCCCGGTGGAGCACCTGGACCTGTGCGCCCGCACGCGCCGCGATGTGGGCGAACTCGAAGGCGATATAGCCGCCGCCGACGAAGACGACGCGGCGCGGGAGCGCGTCCAGCTCCAAGAACTGCGTGCTGGTGGTGAGCAACTCCTCGCCCGCTATCCCCAGGGGTGCATGGCGTGCGCCGGTCGCGATCACCACATGGCGACCGACCAGGGTCTCGTCGCCCACCCGGATGCTGGTCCGATCCACGAAGTGGGTACGGCCATGTCGCGTGATGATCCCCGCCTGCGCAAAGCTCTGCTCGTTTTGCTCAGGCCTCGGGTCGGTGAAGGTGCGCTTGAAGCGGATCAGGTCCGGCCAGTTGAGGGACAGGCCCGGTGCCGAGACGCCCTGACCCTGCATGCGCCGGCTCCAGTCCACGAGGTCGGCCACGCCCACCAGGACCTTCTTGGGATCGCACCCGCGCAGCTGGCAGGTTCCCCCGTAAGGGTGGTCATCGACGACGGCCACGCTCCAGCCAGCCTCACGGCAGGGATAGGCAACGCTCTGGGCGGCTGTGCCTGTTCCCAGAACGATCACATCAACGGTTGTTGTCATCACAGTCGTTCCTCCTGTGTCTTTCTGGAAGTCGCGTCGCGTCACGCGGCTGGTTGTCCTTCTCTGTCAGGTGAACAACGCCGGGCGCGCACGCTCACCCTTCCCCATTCTGGAACCGCTGCATGGTCAGCCGGGCAAGCTCTTGCCCGAGGGTGAAAGCCTCCTCAATGGAAAGCACATGACCATCAGGGTGCGAAGCCTGCCAGGTTGAAGCCGCCTGGCGTGACGCGAAGAACTGACTATAGGCGCAAAAGGCTTCGCGGATGTTGCAGCACGTCGCTACCCCGTCCTGAATGAGCACTGACAGCACGAGAGATCGAGGGTCAAAGTGCTCCAGTCGCTCTGGTGTGATGGCCAGATGAATCGGCTGCCCGGTTATAGGACAGGAAGAGGAGACCTGTGCCGTGGCTTTCGTCCACGCCGGGAAGATCAGGGTATCGAGGGCGCACCAGGTGTAGAGGAGATGCCCCTTGACCTCAAAGTGGTACGGCGTTGGCTGCAAGGAGATCCCTGCGCTGACCACGCGGCCTTCCTCATCATAGACGATCTCCTCACACTGGCGCAGCGCCTCGGTCACTTCAGCGATCGGACGCTTGAGTGCCGTCGCCAGTTGCTCTCTGGCGACTGGAGCGCCCTCGGCAAGCAGCCGCATGAGGGGCAGGAAGTAGGCCATCCGCTCCCAGGCTCCACTGTGCGCAATGGCCAGGGCGAGAGAATCCACACGTGTTTCTGATAGACTCATGTCTGTTTCCTTTGTGTTTCCTTGGCTTGGGTTCCTGATTATACCAGAAGACTTGCCTCTCTTGCAGTATCTCCGGGTCATGGATGAACGCGTTGTCCAACCCTGCCACTCTGATCGGCGTGGGACGCACGTCACCATAACCGGTTGAACATCCAAGTCTGCTAGGTGGCGCAGCAACTGAGCCGGTTCACGTCTTTCGTAAAGGAGAGAGCGACGAGACCCAGTGCCTCGGCCATCGTCGGATAGACGTGGATCAGGTCGATGAAGTCATCCGTCGTCGCTCCGAAGCGCAGGGCCATGGCCGCCTCACCAATGACCTCGCCCGCGTTCTCCCCAAGCATGGAGACCCCGACGACCCGGCGGCTCTTCCCGTCCAGCACCATCTTGATCACGCCGCGCGTGTCCCGGATGGCCCCGGCTCGCGGCACGACCGAGAGCGGGATGGTGTTGCAGTCGCACTCGATCCCGGCGGCTACGGCCTCTTCGTCGGTCATGCCTACTACGGCGACCTGGGGGTCGGTGAAGATGGTGCGCGGGATGACGGTATGATCGACCTCGCGAGGCGGCTCCCCGGAGAGGGCGTTGTGGGCGGCGATCTTGCCGTCGTGCGCCCCCACGGGCGTTGCCATCTGGCTCGCGGTTTCCCGTCCGATCACGTCACCGGCGGCCCAGATATGGGAGACGCTCGTGCGCAGCGTACGATCAACCCGCACGGCTCCTGCCGAGTCTATTTCCACGCCCACACGCTCCATGCCGAGCGCCTGTGTATTGGGACGTCGCCCGGTGGATACCAGGAGCTGTTCTGCTGAGAGGGTCTGCTGACTGCCGTGCCGCTGGAGCGAGAGGGCCACCCCCTCGCCCGAGCGTCCCACGCTGCACACCTGCGCTCCGGTGACAATGCTCAACCCTTCCTCCTGGAGGATCTCGGTGAGGGCCTCGGCGATTTCCGGTTCGTAGCCGGAAAGAATCGTGCTTCCGCGCGTGACGAGGGTCACCTCCGTCCCAAAGCGGGCAAACATCTGGCCCAATTCGAGCGCGATATAGCCGCCGCCCAGGATGAGCAACGAACGGGGTTGCTCATGCAGTTCGGTCCCCCAGGGGTCATCGGCAGAACTCAAAAGGTCACTGGTGAGGTATGGCACATCCGAGAGGCCCGGCACCTGAGGAATGGCAGGTAGCGAGCCGGTCGCGATCAGGAGCTGCGAGCCGATCAGGCGGCACGGGCCATCAGGAGTACTCACCTCAACCTCGTGGTCGGAAACAAGCGCTGCCTGGCCGGGGACCACCTGAATCTGGTCGGGATCATCGAGCAAGCTCTCATACTTGTGGGCACGGTACTCCTTGATAATCTCATCCTTCTGAGCCACCAGCTCCGCCCAACTGAACGGCATGTGGATCGGGGTGAGGCCAGGATAACGTGGGTGGGCGGCATCGTAGACGAGGCGGGCCGCCGCAATCAGGTTCTTGGAGGGCAGGCACCCCCGGTTGGCGCAGGTGCCCCCGACTGTGCGAAATTCGGCCATGACGGCGCTTTTGCCGAGTTCGGCAGCGTGCAGCGCCGCGGCAAAGGCTGTCGAGCCACTGCCCAGAATCACCAGGTCATACCGTTCTTGCATTGATGTCATCGTAATGCTTCTCTCCTTGTCGCAGGCAGGTCATCCTGCAAGGGCAAACGCTCCTGCGCGTGCGTCTCAGATGCGGCAGTGGCACAGGTGTGACAGGCCGCATCCATCTCACGAATCGGGCGCGCCGGGCCGAACAAGAACCAGACCCCCAGCGCCAGCGCCACCACGAAGTAGAGGCCCGCCCCGGTGTAGACCAGGCCGGTATTACGGCTGAGAAAACTGGAAAGTTGCGTTCCGGCCAGCAGTGAGGCAAGCCCCGGCAGGGTAATGATCAAATGACAGGGACAGGCAAGAAAGCCCGTCACGGTCAGCGCAACACCCCCGATTCGACGCATCAGATACCTTCCTTCCGTCTTTCCCGCAAAGCTGAAGGAGAGTAGGTGGGAACAGGTGCGGACTTCGGCGCGCACCGGCGGTAGAGCCAGAGATCCCAGACCTGCGCTCCCAGGAGAACGAAGATTGCCCCATAGGAAAGGCCTGGGCTCCAGGTGGGTGTGGCCGCCATGCCATCGGCCATGTGATCGCCGCCTGACGCATGGGGGAGCAATCCGATGCCGTAGATGGCGAAGAACGTACTACCGGCGGCAACCAGGGAGAGGATGAACGGTCCAGGCTGATGATGTCGGCGCAGATGGAGCCCGGCGATCAACAACGTCAGCAGAAGCGTTGCGGAAAGGCCCGGCTCCAGATAGCGGTCATTGAGCAAGAACCCTGCCCCAAGGGCCGAGAGCACCCCAACCAGGGCAGGAAACCCTAAACAGCACAGCGTGGTAAAAAGGGCTGCGAGTGCCACAAGAGGACTCCCACCCCCACGCATCCAGAATCGTCGTTGGAACATAGTGGTCCCTTTCGTCGGTGATCGGTAGAGTGTCTCCTATGGGATAAAAGCGCGCCAGAGCGCACGTCCAGCACGTTCATCAAATTCGGAGACCGCGACCCCCAGGGTAGTGTTCAGCCACTGGTAGCGCCGGTCCGTGGTCGTAAATTGGATCGCCATCGTGAGCCTCCACAGATGCGGTTGGCCCTGGTCAGCCCCTCGCAGCCCGTATCCTTTGGCATCAAACCATATGTGGGCTCCGTCGGATGTTTCGATGATGCCAGCCGGATGAACAGTGCAGAGATGTTGCCCGGGTGGCGGTTCAAGTCCGGCTCGCACGAAGACATAGGCGCAGTTACCGGCGTACATCGACCAGCGAGCCGTCCCACTGAGCAGATTTCCCGAAACGCTCCCATTGCCACTGCCAACCAGCTCACCCTCACGCGTTTCAGCCGACACCACCACCTCCATATCCGACTGGTACTGGAGCCGAGCTTCAAACAGGGGTTTGAGCAGACCAGTCTCACCGTTCTCTTGTATCGTATCCATGATCATGTCCATACTTTCCATGCACGCCTGTGTTCTCCTCGCCAAAGCGATGAGGTTGGTGTGCAACTGTGTGAGCAGATGAGGCCATATATGCTTGTCGTTCAGGCCCGATCGAGCGTCTCTTGCTGGTTGAGTGCATCAAGCATGGGACAGCGACCGGTCGGTCCTAGCCCGGTACAGAGGGAGTGGACCTGGAGCAGAGCTTGCCGCATGCGGTGTAACTCGACCATTTTCCGCTCCACCTCGGCAATTTTCGCCTCGGTGCGCCCCTTGACCTCCTCACAGGACGTCTGGGCATCCACGCGCAACAGCAGCAGCTCGCTGATCTCTTTGAGTGAGAAGCCTAACTGTTGTGCGCGTTTAATAAAGCGGAGACGCGTGACCACTTCCTCGGAGTACTGCCGATAACCAGAGGCCCGGCGCGGCGGTTCCTCCAGCAAGCCCTCGCGCTCGTAGAACCGCACCGTTTCCACGCCGACCCCGGCTCTGCGAGCAACTTGCCCAATCGAGAGGGTATTCATCTTTGCCACTCCTTTCGGAAAAAGTATACACTCCGTACCATACTACAGAGTCAAGAGGAAGGGAGGGGGAAATTCCGAGGTGGATGTCGAGCAAAGGAACTCGACCGTGATACCCATCTGTTCCTCGTCGCATGAACTCTGGCAGGTGAATGGCTCTTTCAACGTGAGGCCGCTTGCTTGAGAAAGAGGAAGAGGGGAATGAATCAGAGCAAGTAACATGCCGAGGTAAACGGCTCCGCCCACTCGCGCAACGTCAACTGTTCATCCCACCATATCTTCTTCTCCCGCTGTGCCCACTCCCACATCGCCAGACACTCCTGGAGCATGTAGAGAGGGAAGCGCTCCTCAAAGCCTGCACGCTGAGGCCGATGCCTGCTGTGGGTGCGTAGAAACTCCTGGGCAAGAGCAGGAGTGTGCTCATCGAGATAGCTGGCAAGGGGTCGCGAGAGATCCGTTTCGGGATCGCTGAATCCTGGATACAGATCAAAAAACCCACTGACGTGTCACTGGTCACCCATGCTCTCGATGACGACGTTCGATTCCTGATAATCGCCATGGACTCAGATTTGCGCTCATGCAATACACCAGCATAACTCATCAATTTTCTGATCCACCAGACTGGCCATCAGCCAACGAGGCGGCAGGAACTCGCCTGTTCCACCCATTTTTGGTATACTTGGGCTGAGCGCTGAGAGAGCAATCACCATTGCAGAGAAGACAGAACCTCGACTTCACGAGTGTGCACGCCATGAGGAGGGAGGTCGCAAGCCATGGCTGAGCCGGGTGCAGCCATCAACAGGGAAGCCATCTTGACGCTGCGACGGCGGGTTCGCTTCCAAGACGGCCGCCCCTACGACGCTCGCTGCGGACGGGTGGCGGCGGCGCTTGAGGTGCAGTTCGGCTGGACACGTCAGTGGGGACGCCTGCGCCTGCTCGACGCTCGCGTGTGCTGGCGGCACTGCTGGAACCAACTCGCCGATGGCCGCATCCTCGACGCCACCGCCGATCAGTTCGAGTCGCGCTGGCTGGGTGACCTCGTCGTGCTCGAAGCTGATGACTCTCATGCCACGGCCTATCAGCCCACACCGCCGCAGTGGATGTTCACTCTGCGGGAACAGGAGCAGGTGATCGAGCTCGCCGCCATTGCACTGGCAGGAGTCGCCCCGCTCTTTGGCTTCACCGCCATTGCGCTTGGCCTCATTGGGTATGTGACCACCCTCTTCAAGCTCAGCGTCATCTTCACTATCCTGTGGGCACGCTTGTTTCTGGGTGAAGGCCAGATGCGCAGCCGCTTGTTTGAAGCCTGCGTGATGGTGGTTGGCGGAGGGCTGGTTGCCGCGTAAGACCTCGTATCTGACGAGTGCGATACGCGCGCCTGTCCCTGGCTCTCCTGTTCGGATCTCTATCACATGCGGCGATTCTGGAACTGCAGGGCTATGTCTGGCCGGCTTAAATGGCTTCTGGGGCAAATCACGAAACGAGAAACCCTTGCATACACTCGTCAGTTCACCTACATCGACGAAGGGCAGATTTCCCGCCAGGGAATGCACGAAGTTAGAGTGAGATACAACCAGTCTCCATACAGATCGTATGAAAAGAGTGGGTGAAAGTATCTTCGGCGACAGGGAAAGAGGAACGACCTGATGAATGTTCTCGACGCGACGTTTGGTCATCCGCGAGGGCCTCTGGGCCGCTTAGGGGGGTGATCATGGCTCGCTCAACCCGACAGCGCAATGCGTGGACGGTCTCGCTCCTCGATATTCGGCAGGATGATCACATCCTGGAGGTGGGCTGTGGCCCAGGCGCGTTGATTCAGGCTCTCGCGGCAAGAGCAACAGAGGGGTTGGTTGTCGGCGTCGATCTTTCGCCAACGACGCTGCAGCAGGCTGAAAGACGCAACGCTCGGGCCATCCACGAAGGGCGGGTGCGATTGCAGGTAGGTTCCGCCACGGCTTTACCATTTGAAGATGCCTCGTTCGACAAAGCGCTCTCTGCCAACTCCGTGCCATTCTGGCCGGATCAAGAGGCCGGGGTGAAGGAGATGTGGCGAGTCCTCAAGCCCGGGGGAGCGATCGCCATCATCCTCCAGCCCATCTGGGCCAGGACGGAGAGCGAGGTTAAACAGATCGGCGCAGGGCTCCTCGCATTGCTCGCGACGGTCGGTTTCCAACAGGTCAGGTTGGAGTTCAAGCCGATGAAGCCGATTGCCAGCGTCTGTGCGCTTGGCATCAAAAGATGAATGTACTCGTGGGTATTCGAGATGCCGGACGAGTGCGAGGGTGCGGGTAGCCGCCAAGAGTGGGAGGGTGTGGCGATGCGCAACCCATCACACCAGAACTGGAAGTGGATGGGTCAGTCATCTCACCGCTCGTCCGGCTTCATCCGTCCACTCTCAGTCTTGTTGGTGATCGCGCTGAGCCGTCTTCTGAAGGGCAAAGCACCTATAGAGCGCGAACGGACTTCTTCCCGTTCGCACCAGCCGGTGCTTGAGCGTGGTTTCCGCAAAGGGTGTGAGGGCCTTGGCCTTCTCCAGCGTCTGCGCTTTGACGAAGCGGAAGTCATAGATCCACAACCGTCCGCCTGGCCGTAGCACCCGGTAGAGTTCCCGCAGGGGCTGCTCTAACTCATACCAATGGTGCATGCTGATGGTCGACACCACCACGTCAAAGGACTGATCCGGGTAGGGAAGGTGCCCCACATCGCCGCTCTCGAACTGTACCCGCTCCTCTAGCTGCTCGCGCCTGGCATGCGCGCGTGCTATCCCGATCATATCTTCCGACAGGTCAATGCCGTAGACCTGAAGCCCTGGAAGCCTTCGGGCGAGTTCCCTTACTAACGTGCCCGGACCGGTTCCGGCATCCAGCACCTTCCCCTCGACGAGCCGGAGGGCGGCAAGGTCTGCGATGACCCGCTGATACAATCTCCTGGTCAGTCGCACCATCACCACATCATAGACGCGACTCCCCCAGCCAGTAAAGAGGGAGTTAAAATGGCTCAAGTGGCGGACTTCCGCATGTTCCCTGACCTCATGCCTGTGCATATCATTGCTCCTTTCAAGACAATGGCAAGTACTGCATCTGGAAGCAGTTGCCTCGATCTACATAGTTGCACGATACAACTGTATGGTTGTAGTATACAACTATATGGTTGCTTTATGCAACTGTTTCATGGTAGAATAGCGGCATGGATACCAAGCAGTTACAGGACTTATTTGGCGAGTTTCTCCAGGCGCTGGGACTCCACCGGCCTGACCAGGTGCCGACCGGCTTCTCCCTCTCGCTCTCCGAGATGTTCGCGTTGATGGCGCTCTCCGCTGAGGCGCCGATGTCGCAACAAGTGCTGGCAGAGCAGCTGCATCTGGAGAAAAGCACAGTGAGTCGCCTCATCAAGCATCTAGAGCAGCGGGGGTGGGTGAAGAGAGTGCGCGATCTTCACGATACGCGCATGTTTCGACTGCATTTGAGTGATGCAGGGCACGAGCAAGCCTCACGTCTGACCAGGAGTCTCGCAGAGCGACATCAGCGCCTGCTGGCAGCACTTAAGCCGGACGAGCAGGAGGCCCTCGCGTATGGACTGTCTGCGCTCGTTCGTGCTCTCCGCACCGTCTGAATGCAGCTTGCCACTGCGCCGGGTGCTCTTAAGCCTTTTCCCCCCAGTCATCCATGGCCCGGATGACTTTGCCGAGCGCTTCCCCACGTTCGGTGGCAGCGTACTCGACATGCAGCGGGAATCCCGGAAAGACTTTCCTGGTAAGAATCCCCGCTTCTTCCAGCGCTCTTAAGCGTACCGTGAGCGTCTTTGGGCTGATTCCTGTCATCGCTCGCTGGAGCTGGCCAAAGCGGTTGTTCCCCTGCACGATATGATGGAGCAGTTGAATCGTCCATTTCTCACCAAGTACGCTGAGCGTTGTCGCTGCTCCCTCATGTGTATGTTCGTGCGAGCACTCCATCGGAGGCACCTCCTGGAACGCGCAGCCTTGGCGCTACGTGACCATGCGTCTGCTCTGGTGAGCGGTTCATGGCGATGCACCTTGGAGGAAGATGGAAGCCGACCTCAGCTCACTCACGCACACGCAGCGTCCCCATTATAGCATCCCCGAGGAAGTACTTTCCTCAAAGTAAGTACTGTACACGGGAAAGAATCACGGGTATGCTCTTGACGAAAGGGAGTCAGGCCTGGCCTGCGAGAGCAGCTTCCGTTCAGAACACACAGGAGCAGTGACATGAATAGGTTGAGCATTCCCACCCCGGGGTTCGGGATCACCCTGCACACCACGATACGACCTGGCATGGATCAGGTAGCAGAGGCTCTGGATGCCTAACAGCTCGGGTACGACGTGGCGACGCTGCATCGCGACGCTATCCACGGCGATGACCTCTCGTTCGAGAACTGGACGCTCCTCTCCTGGCTGGCGGCTCATACGACCAGGGTCGGCGTGGCCCCGCTCGTGCTGGCTCTTCCCCACCGGCACCCGGCGGTGCTGGCCAAGATGGCCGAGACCCTCAACCGTCTCTGCGGTGGTCGGCTCATCCTCGTCCTCGGTGGTGGGGGGCCGATGAACGAGCCAGCCTATCAAGCCCTGGGCCTCGAAAGTCGCTCGCCTGGTGAAAAGGTGGAGGCGCTCGAAGAAGCTATCGATATCCTGCGCGGCCTGTGGAGCACCTCCGGCTTCACCTACCCCGGAAAGCACTTCCGGACCGAGGGAGCCACCATCGAACCGAAACCTGGTCACGCGATCCCCATCTGGCTCGGGGTGTTCGGTGACCGCATGCTCGACCTGGTGGGGCGAAAGGCGGACGGCTGTTTGCCCACCTACCAGTTTCTCGCGCCGGAGCAAGCCTACCGGAAGTTAGAGCGCCTCCGCAAGGTAGCGGAACACGCGGGCCGCAACCCGGGCCAGCTCACGTACGGGTATACGATCCCGGTGCTCGTCGAGAAGGGGAGTGTGACCACCAGGGGACAGATCGCGGGAAGTGCCCAGGAGGTGGCCGGGCAATTAGCCGATGTGGTCCGCCACGGCTTCACCTTTTTGAACCTGTGGCCGGTCGGTGAGGCAGCCACACAGCGCGGGTTACTGGCCAGGGAAGTGCTGCCCATTGTCCGCGACCTCATGGTATAGGCTTCGCCTGCGAACGCGCTCCTCCTGCTTTTTCAATAGACGCCTCCAAGAGCTTCCTCTGCTTCGTGGAGAAGATCGAGCGTCGAGTCACAACCACCTATCGCGACATTGGGGCCGTCGTGTACTTTCTGAAAGCGGTGCCCTGGGTGATCATTGACTTCGATGTCAATCGCTATCGTGAGCGCCTCTACAAACCTCACCAACGGATGAAGGCTGAGGGAGGCTTGACGACGGGCGGCGTGCATCGTATCATCGAAGTTCGTAAGCCGTAACACCTGGTACTTGAGCAAGAAAGGTGCGGGAGGAGCCCTCGGCTTTTGATGCTAGAGCGCCGGGAAAGCGCGTCGAGAGAGAACGGGAACAGCCTGCTGCTCGACACGTAAAGAGCACCTTGGCTCGATGTTCGGGCACGCAAGCGATCATTGCCAGGTGCTCGCTTCCTTGAAGAGTGCGGAGGCCAGCAGGGCGCTGCGCGTGGCGATCTCTTTGGGGGTGTAGGGTCTTGCATGCTCAAGCCACCAGGTGATGGCTTCCACAAACAGCGTGGACACCAGGTCTGGCACAAACTCATCTGAGAAGGTGTGGACGGGACGCTCCCTCGCGTCCGGTCCGTGAGGAAGGTGCCCACGCTCTTTGACCAGGCCAGCCAGAGACGCACGCATCTTCCTCACAAACCAGGGGCTGCCCGAACTTCCAAGCAGCGCTCGATAGAGCCGTTCGTACTCGGCAATATGCTCGAAGAACGTCACCCAGATCTCCGCAGGATGTTCTCGCCCCAGCTCTCCGATCGCGCCCAGCAAGGCGCTCATGGCTTCCTCAAAGATCTGCTCCACCAGGTCGTATTTATCCTGATAATTGCGATAGAACGCGGCCCGGCTCACCATCGCGCGCGAGGTCAATTCGCCGATGGTGAGCGCCTCGAAACCCCGCTCCTCGATCAAGGCGATCAACGCTTCCCGCAATAACGTCTGCGTGCGCCTGAGACGTAAGTTCTTCCCCTGCTGAGTCATTTTGCGCTCCTTGTCTCATTTGGGACAGATCTTCCTGATTGATCCTTGTTTTTGTGTCCTCGTCCGACTACACTGAGAACCAGATACATGAGTCCATCTGAGATAGTATGTCTCAACCTGGTCGTCTTGTCAACATGTAGCTCTGAACCATCCCTGATGCGTCAAGAGCAACCACAGGTTGATCCTTGACCTGGCGCGGCGAAAATCGCCGACATCGATGAAAGAAGGAAAGCTGATGAGTACCCTCAACGTTCCCGGTGTCCAGTTGTTCTATGAGGTGAGCGGCTCCGGGCCACTGTTGATCTTGATCCCAGGGGCCAGGGGGGATGGAGCGGTCTTCCGCCCGCTCGCCCACCACCTTTCGGCCCAGTACCAGGTGGTCACCTACGACCGCCGGGGTTTTTCCCGTAGCTCGCTCGCTGGGCCAGCCGCTGATGATCACCGGCTGGCCACCGATGCTGATGACGTCCGGCGCTTGATTGAGCACCTGACGGGCCAACCAGCGACCGTTTTTGGCAACAGTTCCGGAGCGCTTGTCGCGCTTGAGGTCATCAGCCGCGCGCCTTCGCGGGTCCAGACCGTGGTGGCGCACGAGCCGCCAGCAGTGAAACTCTTGTCCGATGCAGCGCAATGGCTGGCCTTTTTCGGCGGGGTCTACGACACCTACCGCAAGGATGGGATTTCCCAGGCCATGCACCAGTTTGCTAACAGGACCATGGGAAGCGCCGACCACCAGGTGATGGAGCGCGCCATGCGCGAGCACCCCAACGAGTCCACCCTACCCAACGTCACGTATTGGCTAGAGCACGAATTGCGCCAGTATCCACGGGTTGAGCTGGACCTCGCCGCGCTGGCGACACACGCCGAGCGGATAGTGCTCGCCTCAGGACGTGACTCTCGTGACCACATGACCTCCCAGCCGAACCGGGTGCTGGCGAGGCTGTTGGGCAGCGATGTGATCGATTTCCCTGGCGGGCACCTCGGCTTCCTGGCCTACCCCGCCGAGTTTGCCAAGGCACTCCTTGACGTGCTTAAAGACGTCTGAGGACCCAGGATGGGACGCGACTGCATGCTCTTGCCCATCTGCGCGAGCTTTGCCTGTGGCGTCCCATCCTGCACAAGGATAGATCGATTTTCCCAACCAGGTGTTTCGCGGCCTGACTGCTCTGCCATTGACGTTTGAAGCAAGCTGATCCGCTTATCGAGTATCTGTTGTAGATGTTCATACGAACAGTGTTTTCATACCAGAAGAGAAGTTCTCTCTGAAAGGAGCAAAATGTATGCATTCGTTCGCACGTCACCGCCACAGCCCATCGGGCGAGGCGTCGGCTAAAGAGACCAAAGGGTTGATCCTCAACGGGGGCTGGGGCTACGACCTGATGGGATGGTTCCTCGATACCTTCCTGTTCCGTGGCCAGGTGCTGGAGCTGCGGAATCGCGCCGCCACCCTGGCCCGCCTACACCCCGGAGAGGCGGTGCTGGATGTGGGCTGCGGCACGGGAACACTGGCGCTGGAAGCGAAGCGCCACGTAGGCCAGGCGGGCCGCGTCGCAGGCGTTGACCCCAGTCAAGAGCAGATCGCCCGTGCCCACGCGAAAGCGGCTCGGCGCCACTTGCCTATCGATTTTCAGATCGGGGTGATCGAGCAGCTCCCCTTCCCCGATCAGACGTTCGATGTGGTGTTCTCGACCTTGATGATGCATCATTTGCCTGTGAGCCTCAAACGTCAGGGACTCGCGGAAATCGCCCGGGTGCTCAAACCAGGGGGGCGCCTGGTCATTGCCGATTTCACGCGCAAGCAGGACCGAGCGGGCCAGGCGGCGCGCTTTCACGCCGGGGGAAGCAGCCTGCACGACCTGACTACCCTGGTCTCGGACGCCGGGTTCTCCCAGCTGGAAACGGAGGAGATGCGGCCCACACGCTTCTCTGCTTTCCCAGGAGCGGGCATCGTCCGTGCATACAAGAGCTCATAGGAATGTGCGAGTCAGCAGAGAAGAGGAGGATCTCTCAAGAGAACATTCTTCTCCATGAGAACACGCTGAAGAGGACACACGCCAATACCCATGAAAAGCGAAAGGTTTCGTGGAGCCCTGGTTGCGCCTAACGGCTCCGTTCGCCTCTCTCGCGCAACAACCCTGGTGGCCTGGCACGCTGGAGTCGAACGCTATGTAAGCAGCTTTAGCTACCAGGGAGATTTTTCCAACCTGGGATGGATTGTTCCCCTGCCAGCAGTACCCATGAACATTGAGGAGGGGGAGCATGGACGTTACAGCGCCTGGAACGCGAATCCCACCCGGTGCGGTTTTTCTCTGGCGTCGCACCCACTGCAGCGCCATCAGACTCAGCGGCAGTGCTTCAGCAGGTCAAGATCGAAGCGCTGAATATTACGGTCATTCGCGGCAGCGGCCCACAGGTGTTGAACTGGGCCACCGGCAATGGGTTCTTTCTGAACGATGAGACCCGTGCCCACTTGCTTGTCTATGCAAAGGGAAGCCCGATCTTCCTGGCCGCCAAGTACGACACCTCGGCAGCCAAAGCTCGTGGTCTCCTGCAGGGCGATGGAACGCCCATCCTGATCACCATGAAGACAGCACATATCTGGGTCCCGCTCGAGGTGCTGTCTCTTGAAGGCCAACAAGTCCAGGCCGATCTCTTTCTCCTGACGGATCAACCCGTCTATACCAGTGATGTTGCTGCAACGGTCGAGCAGTCCTCTGTCGGGAGCCAGGTGCCCGGTGCGCCGGGCTTCGTTGTAGCATTCCAGGAGCAAGTGACACCCACGCTGTATCACGACCTGTCAACCGATCGCAATATGGGCTGGGTCAGGCCGGATAGCTGGCTGACGTACCTGACATTGAATGCTCCAGAACCCACCGTCACCTATGATCTCGGAGTCAGTTCCGCAGGTGTGATACGGCTGGCCCCTTATGGCACACCGCCCATGGCCGTCGTGGACGGGCAGGTAACACATCATGATCTTCCAGGCTGGTTACCACGGCTGCCTCTTGGCGCTCCACAGGTATTGCTCATGGTCGTTGCCCTGGTAGCTGCTCTGAGCGGGGTCTTCTTGCTTGTGCGTGGCAGGCGACGTGCCAGGGTCAGAGCTGTCGTGTAAAAGGTGCGCTCAATCCGCAGTGTTCCCTATGAGGGGTATCCCGAATGCCTGGAGATGCCCCTTATTTCATAGGCTGTGAAGCTCCTTGTCAGCCCCTCCTATGTTGGGCAGCCGGCTGCCCGTGCAGCGTCACCTCGTGTTGCGCCTCATCAATCGTCAGGTCATCCCAGCACTGCGGCGCAGAGGTATCATCAGGGGATTCTGAGCCCGTGTGGAGCGCGGTTGCTACCTGGCGGGGACGCCTAAGCCTCGCCTTGATGCGGGCCACCAGCTCGCGTGGGCTGAACGGCTTGGTGAGGTAGTCATCCGCGCCAACAGTCAGGCCGAGAATTTTGTCGATCTCTTCTGCGCGGGTGGTCAACAGAATGACATAGGCGTCGAAGAACTGCCGGAGCTGGCGACATACTTCAATGCCGTCGAGCTCGGGGAGCATGACGTCGAGCACGACGAGGTCCGGCTGGGCAGTGCGCGCAAGATCGAGGGCGGTACGCCCGTCCGACGCCGTCAGCACCTCGTACTGCTCGTGTTCGAGATAGCCTCGCACCAGTTCCACCAGTGCTTCTTCATCGTCTACCACTACAATGTGCGTCACAACCGTCTAGCTCCTTTCCGCGACCGGCAGATGTGAGTCTGGGGTGTATGGTGTGCCGTAGAGCTGATCCTCACAATGCCGGAGATGAGGAAGTGAGGAGGTGATACCCCTCTGGATGGTAGTATATGATATACGCTTCCCAAAACAGGTAAGATGATCGAGGTCAATGATAAACTGAGACAAAGCGGGATGTATATTCTGGGGATACCAGGACAGGAACCCTTCTTTGCATCCTTATGGCATACATGATATAGTGCTCCCATACCCCCCTGGTAGGGGTAAAGGGGGGAATGAGTCTTCCTGAGGAGAAAAGCCCCTCAAAACATGAGATGTTCAACGATCAGGCGTTACCTTCGTGAGTGGAGTGGGACGCGTACATTCGGTAACAAGATGATCCTGCTTCTCAGCTAGAGAGCCTGTGTTATCCGTTTGGCAGAGGGAAAAAGTCTATCCTAAAGAGAGGAAGATAACAACGATGAAAACTGCCATGTTGCCAGTCAAAGGTCTCAACTTTGCCGGGTGTGCGCGCGAGATCGAGAAACACCTCGGCAAGCTTGCACCAATCGCACATGTGGAAGCGAGCTATGTCTCGCAGACCGCCACGATCACCTATGATGAGACGCAACTCGACGAGGCACAACTGCGCGAGATGGTCAAGGAGTGCGGTTTTGCTTGCGGAGCACCACTTACTACCTTTACGTTCTCAGGATCAATCGCCACCGCATCACCGCCAACAGAAGCAGCTCGTGCCCAAACGCCTATGGCACACCCCGCTATGGAACATCATGCACACGCCGAGGCTCCCGCCAAGACCGACATGGGTGCCATGGATCACGGGATGATGGGCCATGATATGGGTGATCCGGCCATGGCCCGTGCTATGGAAGCGGATATGCGCCATCGCTTCTTTGTCTCGCTGCTCCTCACCATCCCTGTCGTGTTGTACTCCCCGCTGGGTGTCAATTTGTTCAAGTTGCACCTACCTACTCCTTTCGGCATCAATCCGAACTGGGTATTGCTGGTCCTTTCCACTCCGTTGGTGTGGTGGGGAGGCTGGATTTTTCATTCCGGTGCCTGGCGTGCTCTACGCAACCGCACGCTCAATATGAACGTACTGGTGAGCTTGGGCGTCCTGGTGGCCTACTTCTTCAGTGTCTTTGTGACCTTGTTTGCACCCCAGGTGGAGACCAGCTACGACGCGGCAGCTATGCTCGTCACCTTCGTGCTGTTCGGCCACTGGATGGAGATGCGCAGCCGCCGGGGTTCCTCTGACGCACTCAATGCCTTGCTGCGACTGGCACCCTCGCAAGCCAATGTCATCCGGCCCACTGGAGCGGTAGAGACGGTGCCGGTCGAGCAGGTCCAGGTAGGCGACCTGCTCCTGCTGCGCCCCGGCGAGAAAGTGCCGGTTGACGGGATCGTGACCGAGGGGGAGAGCCCCATCGACGAAAGCATGGTGACCGGTGAGAGCCTGCCCGTCAGCAAACAGCAAGGTTCCGAGGTGATTGGCGGCACGGTCAACGGGTCCGGGTCGCTGCGAATCACCGCGACCAAGGTGGGCAGCGAGACAGCGCTGGCTCAGATCGTGCAACTGGTGCAGACCGCGCAGAACTCGAAAGCGCCCGCTCAGCGTCTGGCGGATCGTGCTGCAGAGTGGTTAGTTCTGGCAGCGGTCAGCGCCGGAGTGCTGACATTCCTGGTCTGGTTCTTCGTGATCGGACAAACCGCTCTCTTTGCGCTCACGCTGGCGGTGACAGCGGTGGTCATTGCCTGCCCAGATGCGCTCGGCCTGGCGACACCGACAGCGGTAGCAGTTGGAACCGGCATCGGAGCCAGAAACGGCATCTTGATCAAAAACGCGACCGCCCTGGAGCAGGCCTCAAAGATCCAGGCCATCATTTTTGACAAGACCGGGACGCTCACCGAGGGCAAACCGGCTGTGACCGATATGGCGGTGTTCGCATCCGGAAAATCATTGGGACTGGATGAAGCAAAACTGCTGCAAGTGGCAGCAACGGCAGAAGCCGACTCAGAACACCCCCTGGCAAGTGCCATTGTGGAGGGCGCGAAGGAGAGACAGCTTGCATTCCTGCCCTACAGCCAGTTCAAAGCCATCGCAGGCGGCGGTGTACAGGCAGTCGTTGAGGCTCGTACCATCCTCGTTGGGACACCAAAGCTGTTGGCCGAGCATACCATTCAGCTTCAGCCATCGGAACAGGAACAACTGGCAACGTTACAGGCACAGGGCAAAACGGTGATGGTCGTGGCCATGGATTCGCAGGCTGCAGGTCTGATCGCAGTAGCTGACCGCGTCCGATCGTCTTCTCGTGAGACGATCACCGAGCTGCAGGCATTGGACATCCAGGTGGCCATGCTGACAGGAGACAATCGGCGCACAGCGGAGGCAGTGGGCCACGAGCTCGGCATCAACCGGGTGTTTGCAGAGGTTCTCCCTGCTGATAAGGCCAAATATGTCGGGCAACTCCAGAGCGAGGGGCTATTCACAGCCATGGTGGGAGACGGAGTCAACGATGCACCCGCTCTGGCCCAGGCGGACCTGGGGATCGCGATTGGCGCGGGAACCGGTGTGGCAATTGAGACTGCCGAGGTGGTGCTGATGCACAGCGATCCGCTGGACGTACTGGCTGCGATTCGCCTCTCCAAAGCCACCGTCACGAAGATGAAGCAGAACCTGTTCTGGGCTGCCATCTACAACCTGATCGCCATCCCCGTTGCGGCTGGAGTCCTCTATCCCTTTGGTATCCTGCTGGCGCCAGAAGTGGGGGCCTTGGCCATGAGCGCCAGTTCCATCACCGTTGCCACCAATGCGGTGCTGCTCAAGAGCGTGGAAAAGAAATTGAGAGAATAAGCCGGCAAACAAGTTCGGCGAGGTATGGAAAAAGCGGACTGATCCGGTCTCGCTCTTATCCCGGTGAACTTGAAGCGCTTCAGGTGCCTGCGAACCCGGCTTCGGAGGTAGCTTTAAACGCGCGCAAGACTCACCCACGCCAGAACCAATCTACCGTGTACCCGTTCCCCCGGGCAACATGCAGTCCCGCCTGTTCGCACAGCGACAGCGCTTCAGTCAGGGTATACGCGTGCACGGGGCTCCCTTCAATCCGCTGCAACAGCCATTCGAGAGCTGCCCAGGGGAATGGAGGCTCGCGCCGTGCGAAATCTTCCACTACCAGTAGTCCTCCTGGTGCCAGCAGCTGCCTCAATCCCGAGAGCGTTGCCACCGGGTCCATGTGGGGGACGGATGTGAACCAACCGTGGCAGATGGCGCAGTTAGTATAGATTAGTGCTGGCGTGAGTCAACTACAACGGCTCTACTACGACACGACGTTCTCGGATCCCGCGACGGTCTTCCCTTCCTTACAGGCCTTGGTTGAGCTGTCGCAGCTGCTCTTTGGCAGTGATTTTCCCTGGGCAGGCAAGGCCATTACCTCCCTCACGCTCTTGAGGCTTGAGAGCTATCAGGAACTCGACCAGCATGCGCGCAAGGCTGTTAAGCGTGACAATGCCCTGTCGCTCTTTCCCCGTCTCACCGCCGCAGCATCGGTCGCGGCAGGAGCAGTGAGGCAGCACACACCTGACAAGGGAATGAACCTGGAGGAAGATCGATAGTCCCGGTGGGAGCGAGCCTGATCCTCCTCTCAAGAGATGAGCTTTCGCGTCACAACGGACCCAAAAAGCATGGCAGAAGAACAAGAGGACGGGATTGCTATCGCCAATTGGACATAAGCATACCGTGAGCCGATTGTGATACTGTGGGCAACCGGTGTGACAGGAATGTGATAGGAGCGAGCGATACTTCAAGGTGGAAAGGACGTTTGCCTATCACCTTCCTGGTGACCAGTGGGCAACAGGCCTGCTGGATAGATGACGAAAGTGAGGAGACTCCTATGATGTGGGGATATGGTTTCGGCTGGGGGAGCATGTTTCTCATGTCGCTGGGCGGCATTCTCTGGATCGCCCTGCTGGTCGTGCTTGTCTGGGCAGCGCTGCGCTGGCTCAATGGGAAAACGAGTACAGCGGCTCCGCCGACAAGCGGTCCCTCGGCGATGGAGATACTCCAGCAGCGCTACGCGCGTGGAGAGATCGACACTGCTACCTTTGAGCAGATGCGCGAGAGGCTGGAAGCCTCCGATACGCGTCGTCAGCAGTATGGCAGCCAGCCCATCACAAGTGGGCGTTAAGCGTGTTCTAGTTCGCTCTACACCTGAATGAATACCCAGCCAACCGCAGGCGAGCGCTCGCCTGCGGTTGGCTCATCCATAACGAAAGAGGAGCCATCCGTCTTTTCCCTACAGGATGAGACGATACAAGTGGGCACTTTGTTCCAGGAGCGCACGCCGGCAGGCACTCGGCATAAATTTGCGCTCACACACAGCATGCTCGCGCCAGGGTTGCTTTGACCTCCTCAACGAGCACCAGTGGTTATATACACCGTTCTGATCTCTTCAAACCCTTGACATATGGATCACAGATACGATATAGTATTAATACCCCCACCTGGGGGGTATGGGTAAATCAAGCAACGAAGACACAGGTAATTGACATGGCTGCCGAAACCAATCGTGCTCTAGCAGAAAACGTCGAGGTACCTCAAGCCCAGATAAGAGGAGAAGACCGCGCTGTTCTCGCGCTGGAAGGGATGACCTGCGCTTCCTGCGCTATGCGCATCGAAAAGGGGCTGAAAAAGGTGCCGGGCGTGAAGGATGCCAGCGTCAATTTCGCGACGGAGCAGGCTTCCGTGACCTATGATCCGGCCCAAACAGGCCCGGAGCAGTTGGTGCAGAAGGTAGAGGCCGTTGGCTATACCGCATTTCCACAGGTTGTGTCCACGCACACACCGGTTCGGAGAGAAACCAGTAGCGGTATTTTTGCTCCAATAGGAATTCCCGTCGTTGGTGTGCCCCAGGAGGATGAACAGAGTAGACGAAAACAGGCAGACATCAGGCTCAAGCGTGATCTCTTGATCCTGGGGATTGTGCTGACGCTACCTGTCGTGATCCTGAGTATGTTCTTCATGAACCGCTTCCCCGGAGAGACCCTTCTCTTGCTGGTCCTGACGACCCCTGTTTGGGCAGTAGTGGGCTGGGAGTTTCATCGCGGGGCCATCAAAACGCTGCGTCACGGTAGCGCCAATATGGATACCTTGATCTCGGTCGGCTCGACCGCAGCGTATGTGATGAGCATAGTAGCTACGTTCTTTCCCCACATCGTGGGTTCCATCACCTTCTATGACACCACGGCCTTGATCATTACGCTGATCTTCCTGGGCAAGTACCTGGAGGCGCGTGCCAGGGGGCAAACGAACGAGGCCATTAAGAAACTCATCGGGTTACAGGCGCGTACCGCGCATGTGCTGCGAGCAGGACATGAAGTAGAGCTTCCCATCGAGCAGGTGCAGGTTGGAGATGAACTCATTGTGCGCCCGGGCGAGAAGCTTCCCGTTGATGGTGTGGTGCTTTCAGGAAGCTCATCGGTCGATGAAGCGATGATTACAGGTGAGAGCATTCCCGTGGAAAAGGTGGCGGGAGACCCACTGATTGGTGCGACCATCAACCAGCATGGCCTGTTGCATCTGCGAGCGACCAACGTCGGTGCCGATACTGTCCTCGCCAGTATTATCCGCCTGGTTGAGGAAGCACAGGGCTCGAAGGCTCCGATCCAGCGGTTGGCCGATACCATCTCGGGTGTGTTCGTGCCGGTGGTGCTGGTGATTGCCGCGCTGACCTTCATAGGTTGGGCAGTGGTTGGCACTGTGACCGGTACCGCCACCGCTGCCGGGATGGTCAGCGGAAGTCAACCCTGGATCGTGGCGATGGTGGCTGCGGTGGCAGTGCTGGTGGTGGCTTGTCCATGCGCACTGGGACTGGCGACGCCGACTGCCATCATGGTTGGAACGGGCAAAGGGGCTGAACAGGGCATTCTGATTCGTGGGGGCGAGAGCCTGGAACGCATTCAAGCGGTGCGTGCAGTCCTGCTCGACAAGACCGGCACTATCACGAAGGGTAAGCCTGAGCTGACCGATGTCATCACCGTTGCTGATCACCAGCAGGATGAGGTGCTGCGCCTGGTGGCCGAGGCCGAACAAGGGTCTGAGCATCCCCTGGCTGCTGCCATGGTGGAAGGAGCGAGAGCGCGGGGATTGCGGCTTGATCATTCCCCGCAAGGGTATACCGCGCTGGCCGGACGTGGCCTGGAAGCGACGGTGGAAGGGCAGAGCATGCTGATCGGCACGCGTCGGCTGCTCAGTGAACGTTCGATTGCCTTTGAGGCCCTCGCGGCACAACTGAAAGCATTGGAGCAGCAGGGCAAGACGGCGATGCTGGTTGCGCTTGATGGTGAAGTGGTAGGCATCGTGGCGGTGGCCGATACCATGAAGGTGGGCTCAGCAGAGGCAGTCAAGCAACTGCAAGCCCAGGGGCTTTCTGTCTGGATGATGACCGGCGACAACGCGCGGACGGCTCAGGCCATCGCCGGACAGGTGGGCATCCCTGCCGAGCGTGTCCTGGCTGAGGTGCTGCCTGAAGACAAAGCCAACCAGGTGAAACGGTTGCAGTCCCAGGGATGGGTGGTCGCCTTCGCGGGTGATGGCATCAACGATGCTCCTGCGTTGGTCCAGGCTGATGCTGGTATTGCGATGGGAACAGGAACGGATATTGCGATGGAGGCTGCAGACATCACATTGGTCAAAGGCAATTTGAAGAGCGTGGCAACCGCGCTGGCTCTTTCGCGAGCGACCTTGCGCACCATCAAGCAGAATCTCTTCTGGGCCTTTGCCTACAATATCATCCTCATCCCGACCGCGATTCTCTCGCCGCTGATTCCGTTCTTACACGAAAATGCCCCCATCTTTGCGGCAGCAGCGATGGCGCTGTCATCGGTCACCGTGGTGAGCAATTCCTTGCGCTTACGGCGCTTTGGACGGTAAGGACGCGGCGCAGGGAGTGCGGTGGTATACAGATGGTATGAAAGGAAAACGAGCCATGCAAGAAGATCGGAAGCAAGATGTGTTGAAACGGCTTTCCTATATCGAGGGCCATGTTTCAGGCATACGCAAGATGGTGGAGGAGGACAAGTACTGTATTGACATCTTGCATCAAACGCACGCGGTGCGCAAGGCGCTGGAGAAACTGGAGGCGATTGTTGTCGAGGGACACTTGTGGACCTGTGTCCCGGAAGGCATCAAAGGCGGTCGTGAAGAAGCCGTGATCCAGGAATTGGTCCAACTCTACACCATTGCTGGCAATCAATAGCTGCCTTTCATCCTTCCTGATCGGAGCTACATGCACGAGCATCGTTAGAAGGATGGGTTACAGATACTGTTATCAGTTATGATACATGATCAATGAGGAGGAGATCGAGCATGGAATCGACGATTCTTATAGCTCCCGACATTTCGTGTGAGCACTGCCAGCGTGCCATTGAAGGAGCGGTGGGCAACCTGGCGGGCGTGAGTGAGGTCACGGTTGATATCCCGACAAAAGCGATCCACCTCACGTACGACCCACAGGAGATCACTCTGGCCAAGATCGAGGAGGTCCTCGACGATGTTGGAAATACAGTAGCCAAATAGCTACGCTGGTTTGGTAGAGGCGCGATGGGACGCGCCTCTATGATCGATCTGGAAATCTTCCATCACATTACGAACAGAGTTGGTTTTAAAAGAGTGAGATGTACGTATGAGCTATCAACCGGTTCCAGCTCTGGGCAAAGATCTCCTGACCCCTTCTTTGACGCGTTACTTGAGGTGGTTGGCTTAGGGACCTCCCTGCGAGAGCAGGTCTTAGAACGAGTCCACATCCAGAACGGTGAGCAGGTGCTGGATGTGGGGTGTGGGACCGCCGCGCTGCTGATCCGCTCCAAAGCTCGCGCCCCTGGTGCGCCCCTGGTTGGGGTCGATGCTGACCCACATATTCTGGCGCTTGCCAGCAAGAACATCCACCAACACGGGTAGAGGTTGAGATCGGACAGGCCCAGGCCGAAGCCCTGCCTTTTCCCTCTGCCTCGTTTGATGTGGTCACGAGTACCCTCACCTTCCATCACCTGCCGACGGAGATCAAACAGCGTGCCATAGCAGAAATCCACCGCGTGCTCCGGCCTGGCGGGAGGTTTCTCTTAGCTGATCTTGGCAGGCCAGAAGGGCTGCTCCTCAAGACTTTTTTTGCCCTGGGCGCACTGCTCCAGTCGGATGAGGCCAGATACATCCAGGACAATCAAGCGGGGAGACTCCCGCTGTTTCTGGAAGAAGCGGGGTTTGCGGTCCAGGAGCTACCCCCGCGCTACCGGGGTGCAATTTCTCCTGGCAACGAAGCAGGAAGCTCGCTGTAACGGAGTCAACGATGCCCCGGCGCTTGCACAGACAGATCTGGGAATCGCGATTGGTGCAGGGACTGGAGTAGCGATTGAGACCGCTGAGGTAGTGCTCATGTGGAGTGATCCGCTCGATATGCTGGACACCATTCGCCTCTCGAAAGCGATGGTCACCAAGATGAAGCAGAACCTGTTCTGGGCGGCCATCTACAATCTGATTGCTATTCCCGTTGCAGCCGGTGTGCTCTATCCCTTGGGGATTCGGCTCAGTCCGGCGGTGGGAGCGCTCGCCATGAGTGCAAGCTCAATCACTGTTGCCACCAATGCCGTGTTGCTCAAAGGCGTGGAGAGGCACTTGAGAGAGAAGTAAGCGTCATTGCCTCTCAACCTGGTTTGCACGCTGGAGCCATGCTGATCATTTCGTCTCAACTCCTCGCATTCCTGCCTCCCTGACACACGACCAATGTCAGCTGACTTCATAGGGCGGCTATGCCTTTATATGTCCAATTGGCAAGCGGGAGTCCGTGAATCAATCAACCACAAAGCTGGATTCGCTGGTAGCGATCTGCCCATCGAGTTGCGCCGTCACCCTGGCCGTCCGCTCCAGTAGGCTGGCCCATTCTGGCAAGGCGCCTGGGGCATCCAGCGCCACTCGTAATAACCGGTACTATCGGCGATAAATGTTCCCTTCAGGCTGTTGCTCAGATCGACGCTCCCGTTGCAGTAGGTCACAGAGATGGTCAGTACTGCTTTTGGCGGGGTACGAACACACGCTAGACCATGAGATTTATCTGCACTGAAGCCGACCTTGCCGCCGCTTTTACAGCCAAACCGTACTGACAGCTTAGCTGCGTGGCTTACCTGGTTAGGGACAGGGGTAGATGTTGCCACAGACTGGCTCGCAGTTGCTGTTGAGTTTGAGCTAGCGTTTGAGCCGCAGGCAGCGAGCAGAACGATCAGACAGCTCCCGAGAAGACAATAAAACAGATAGTGGTTTCGATCTGTTTTCATCACCGTTTTTCTCCGTATTTATAGACTGATACATTTGGTACGAAGGATAGGGGTGAGAGCGGGGCTATGTCTGTGAGGTTGCCCACACAGGCAGTGTGAAGGAGATCACATTGTCCCGTGGGAGTACTAGGGTTCACCAACGCTAAGAGAGGTAATAGGCAGGGCCGCCAGCAGCTGAACAAAAAAGAAGGGAAGTACAGACCTGAATGGGCTGTCGCAGGCAGCATGCTCTGCGAACCAGCGGCCCACCTGGGCGTATTGCGCATGACGGGCTTCCTCGGTCATCTTCTCCCAGGCCTGCTACTCACGGGTCCCGCAGAACAGAAGCATGTATTTCGTTCCTACCACCTGCGTCACTCTACCGTGTATCGCTCTCTGATGTTGCACCAAAGAGCGATCAAGCTGAGAGCATGCTCGCGATACCTCAAGAAGTCGAGGACGGACAAGCTGGCCTGATCAATCACCGGGCCGTCTGGGTGGCTAAGTTGGCATCGTACGCTGCACCACTAGTACAAACAGATTCCCGAGTGGGGAGAGCAGGCCTTTTCTGGGCGTGGGCATCAGAGTGGGCTGGAAGGGGAGAACCGTCACCTCAAACGGGAACCAGCGAACTGTCAATCTTCATCTGTGAGCAGAAATGTAGTGGCACCTCTTGCAGGTGCCAGGCTTCTACGTTTATATAGAGTCACCAAAGGAAAAAACACGAAAACATTCCCACCGTCCTGTTCAGAACGGTGGGAACGACCAGACGAGAGTGCCAAGCAGAACAAGCTCTGGAAAGCTGCTCCGGTGTCCTACTTGAGGCAGAGGTCTTTCCCGCTCGCATCACCAAAGCAGTGCCCATCCTGGGTGAGGATGACGACTTTTTTGATGTTCGTGAACTGTTTGAGCGTCGCGTTGATTTCCGCTGTCACACGTGCATCTGCTCCGATCCCTGGCGAAGTGAGGCTTCGGCAGAATTTCACGGTCGCAGTCCCTGTTTGCGTCACCGTGGCTTTCTTGTCCAGCGTCAAGGTGAAGTCTGGGCCTCCAACAGGCCGGGGGGCCGAGCAGTTCGATGGACCACTGAGCATGGTATTGAGTTCCGTGAAGTAGCCCGCGTGTTGTTCGGAGAGGGTAGGTCCAGCGAGTAAGAGTTGGATGGCGAAGGTTCCGACAGCGATGGTTGGGGACATGCGATCAACCGAATAGACAGCAGAGAAATTCGTGTCGATGGACTCTGGAAACTTGGAGAAGAAGACTTTGACGGGATAGCCTGCTGCAGTCGAGGCTGTGGATGTGTGGGCAATCGAGGCAGCACTGGCGCTGGAAAGCACAGTGGCACGACAAGCACTCACGACGAAAGCCAAGAGAGTACAGACACTTATCACGACAAGAATCATGAAGTGCGGACGATGAGAAGAGACAGCCGAACAGGGATGGGTGCCTTGGAAACCATTCATACTCATTTTCTCCTTGAGAGATGGTTGTAGATCGACTGCGTAGAAAAGATTCTTGCATAAAAAGTGACGATGAAGGAAGAATGACGTGTTGCGCTAATGCGAGTATACCAGTGGTGGTGCTGCGCAGAGAATGAACGAGTGCACAAACCAGATGTGATGTGGGTCACACCAAGCCGTCATGAACTGGCCTCCCTGATGAGCGGACGAGTAGACTCGCAGAGGTGCTTTGAAAAGGAGGAAGAAAGCGGATCTCCTTGCGAGTAATAGTCACCAAAACCATCACTCGCAAGGAGATCTCCATGAACAAGTATATCGTCAAACTCGATGCAGAGCAACGTGGCACCCTGGAGCGGCTGATTGCCAGTGGGTAGGCGGCAGCACGCAAACTGCCGCATGCGCGGACTTTACTGAAGACTGATAGTGGAGAGCAAGGCCCAGGCTGGCCTATGGCCGCAACATGCCAAGCTTGTCGATTTCGATAAACCAGAGGGCATGGTCGGTACCCATCACCATCGCCAATGGTTCACTACCGGAGGCCGGGATGCGATAGTAGATGAAACGCTTGGCCGCGACATCGAGACGTGCAATCACGTTTTCTGCCAGAATTGTCACCCAGACGTCGCCCGATGGGGCCACGACCAAGCCGTAGAGGCCGCCCGGGTCCTTTCCAGTGAGCGAGGCGTAGTAGGGGGTGGTCCTTCCGGTACGCGGATCGAGCCGAAGCAGGAGCCCTGAGCTGAACGCAGTCACCCAGATGGTCCCGTGCGCATCACTGGCAATCTCCATCAGCGAGACCTTCGGGCCTGGTACAGGGAAATAACGGATGCGACCTGTAGCCGGGTCGAGGCGGCCGACATGGTTGATGCTCATCTCCGTGAACCAGACCATCCCCTGCGGATCGACGGTCACCCCATAGGGGTCGATGGTCTGTACACTCTTCTTATCTGCAAGGGGATACTGTTGCATGCGACCGGTGTGCGGGTCGAGCCTTCCCAAAGCATCGGCGTTGAATTCGGTGAACCAGACCATACCGTGGGCATCTAGTGCCAGATCGTTGGGAGCACTTGGCAGCGAAAGCGTCTTGCCCGCGTGACTGGGATCGGGGATCGTGAGCCTGGGCAACGGGTAGAGTTGAAAGCGCCCCGTCGCCGGGAAGTAGTGGCCGATGTAGTTGGCGTATTGCTCGGCAAACCAGATGGTATTGTCAGGGGCGACCTGCATCCCCATCATGCCGTAGCGTCCGTGTGGCGGGGTCATCTGCTCAAAGGTCCGGGTGCGCGGATCAAAAACGGCGAGATAGTTCCGACCCATTTCCCCGAACCAGACCCGCCCTTCGTGGTCGATCGCCAGCCGCATGACCTGGCTATCCGACTGTGGGAGGGGATACTCACGAAACTGGCCTGTTGCTGTAATGGCTGAGGTGATGGGCGGTTGGATCAGGCTTCCCGCAACGGGGGATGCAACCGACTGTGTTCCATGTGCTTGTCCAGCAGAGCTGGCACCGCCATGTGCGAGTGCAATGAGAGTGACCACACCCAACAGCAGCACGCCCAGCAGCAACCAGGCATTACGGCGCCGGCGGGCAGACCAGCGAGGAGATCGCTGCCCCCTGGAGGCAACTGCAAGAGGTGTTCGCTCAGGAATCTCAACGTCGTTGTGCTGTGCTCCAAGTAAAGGGGAATGCTGTCTATTGCTCATCATTCTATCCTGATGGTGTGATCTCGGAATCTTCTTACTCTCAAGAGGCTGCTCTACCAGTATATACGTTGGAAGTTACTCTCGAGGTACCTCCTCCTATGCTCCGCCACAACAATCTTCTTCATTGATCACTGCCGCTACTTGTGTTGCAGAAAAGTGCTGCGTCGCAATCAGGTACTTCGCTAACCCCGCATGGACATACCACGCCCAGCATTGGCAGCAGCACCACCCGTGATCATTCGTCATGGTTGCTGCCTGGTTATACGTCGCCTGCTGGGCAGGAGTTAAGTGAATGCTCTGATCATACTGCAGCAGTGTTTTCGCAAGGGATACAGGGACGTTATAGGGATCTGTGGGGATCTGGGAAATATGCGCATAGGCTTTGAGAGCTTTAATTTGCTGTTCATACTGTGTCCTATCCATTGGGGAACAACAGGAACCTTGTAGGTAGCTCTCTGGTGCCATATGTGCCATGTCAGCAGAAATTGCCGGTCTATTGCCGATGTTCGAGCAATAGTCAGTGCTTGCTTTGCTCAGCACGGTAAACCGCTGCTGTATATCAGAGCTGACTAATAACTCCTGCGGGGTCATCGCCTGAGTTGTACCACCAGGCAGACTTCTCAGCGGAGTCATCGCCTGAGTCGTACTGCTCAGCGGGCTTCTCATCAGCATGACAGTCACAATCGCTAGACAGAGGACACCAATACTCGTCAGGAGTATTAAAAATACTGGGATACCGTTTTTTCTGTGTTTTAGCATTTTTCTTTGATTTGGCATGTCGCTTCTCTTTACTCTGCTCTGTTCGTGAGCCGGTAATTATAGTCTACCTTGCACCAGCGTTTGCAGAGTCACTGGCCCAGGATCTTCTCAACTTCGTTGTTGCCATATCATGATTAGCGAGCAATCAACTGCAGGTTGCTTTGCAATGTTTGCGCGGTCAATTCTCCGATCACCTTGCTGACAATTACCCCCTGACGGTCAATAAAGAAGGTTTCCGGGACGCCAGTCACGCCATAGTTAATGGCAACGGAGCCACTTGCATCTATAACGTTGGGATAGGTGATCCCATATGTTTGCAAAAAGCTCAATCCATCGCTTTGTCTATCTTCAAAGTCGATGCCGATAAAAGCGATTCCCTGGCCTTGTACTCGTCGCCACGTCGCCTTGAGGAGCGGCGCTTCTTGCTTGCAGGGATCGCACCACGATGCCCAGAAGTTGAGCATCACCGGCTTTCCCTTCAAACTGGCCAGGTGAATAGCCGGAGCAGGACGAGCACTCAACGCAGTTAAGGTAAAATCTGGCGCAGGGTGCCCTATGAGTGGACTGCTGCTACTTTGGGCACTTCCCACGTGAGACTGGTCTTGAGCAGGGGTCAGCAGTTCTGACCCAAGCAAGGCGAGCAATCCGGCATTCAAGAGGATCGCCGCGATAAATACGATGATGCGCCGCTTGCGATTCCTCTTTTTTGATCCCGCGGGGAATTGCTCGGTGAGTACTTCGCCAGGTGATACACCTTCAGATGGCTGCTCTTCAACTTCCATGCGTGCTGCTTTCTGCAGAGGAGAGAGGATACGCTCGGCACTCCCTCTCGCGCTTGATACCTGATATCACCTTGCTTTCAATATGGCTCTTTGGATTATAGTTCACGACGGTATGACCGTCAAGGGTACTATCATCAATAGTAAATTCAAGCATACTTGCGGCGCTTCCAGTTAAGAAATATCCTCCTTCTCAAGGAGCCATCAGAATGGCATGGGCTCCTTGACGGTGGCCTCGTGGAGTGTGTTATCAGGGGTGCGTATCTGAATGCGTATCTGCCAGTGACCGCCCATGACGAGATCGCCGGTGGCGCTGAAATGGCCTTTCCCATCGGGCTGCAAGTTGACGGTATCGGTGCCCATGTCCATGTCCAGATGCGTGGTGTACAGCGAGACGCCCGCGTTGGTGGTCGGTTTGCCCGTGCTGTTCTCGATCACGCTTACCGTAAACAAGTTGGGGCCAGCCGTATTCGGATTCACCGTGAGTGCGATTGTGAACTTCCCATCTGCTGTCTTGACGGTGGTGTGAAATGCTCTGGCCGTGCCCGTCGGCTGTGGTTGCGCAGCGGCGGTGGGCGAAAGGGTGCCAGCAAACACGTTCATCAGACCGACGCAGACGAGCACCGCCACACCCAGAACCGGTTCATAGCCGAGGATTCGGGTGAGGAGCCCTGTCCGCCTGGCCACTCGCCCCTCGCGCAGTCTCACCTGCTGGGAGAGGAGCTTTGGTGCGGGACTCCGTCCCGCTTCCTCGCGTCCGGATGACACCTGCACCACAGCAGGTGCCGCCTGGAAGGCTTGCAGGCGGGCCTTAGCGTAAGCATACTTCTGATACTCTTTTCTCAGGCGTGGCCGCAGCAGCAGGACGTGGATGGCACTGGTCAAGAGCAGCCCACCAACCAGCATCACCTTGACGACCAGCGCCCGTCCATAGGCAGTCGTGAGCAACTGTTCCCACGAAGACAGGTGAACGGTGGCGCTGAACGGACCGGTCACGGCCATGATGATCACGCCTACCACCGCCCAGGGTGAATAGTAGGGGAGCATAGTGACGAGTGAGTGTGCCCGCTCCCCGACAGTGCTCCGACGGAGGATCGGCAGGTAGCTGGTGGCAATGAACATCATACCACCGACCCAGAGCGCTGCTGCCACGAGATGGAGCCAGTCCCCAATAAGAGCGTAGACCCTGGTATTACTACTTGTGGCTGCTGCGTGGCCCGACATCGCGATGGCAATGAAGAGCGCCAGACCAAGCACGAGGTTTGCCCACACGGTGAACGAATTGGCAAGACGTGGGCGTGTTCCGGGTCGCAATCGATACACCTGCAGCCGGTACAGCGAGAGTCTTATCGCCAAGACGATGACGATCACGCGCACGAGCCAGAAGGTGCCAAACTGCCCACTCGCGACGAGTCCACCGAGTAAGGTAGGAGCGAAAGCGGTTGCGACGTTTCCCCCCGTGATGTTTATGGCCTGTCCGAGCAGCACACCGACATTGGCAAGTAACAACACCAGCAGCGTAGGGAGCGAAAAGCGCTGCTCAAAGCGCTGCTGCACCTGCCGGTTTGATTCGTTCAGCTCTTCATGGTCTTCTGAAGATGGCTGGAGCACAAAGAGGAGCCAGAGCTGTGCTCCGACCCAGAAGACCGCCCCGAGTTCGACCAGCGTAATCATGATGAGGTTGAAGAGCGTCGGGCCATCGAGCTGACCGGTATACAGACCCGTGAGCGTGTTTCCACCGAGGGCATTGACGCCCGGATGCGCTCCCGGGCTCAAGGTGGGAACCGTGCCGTCAGGTCGAGCAACAGAGAACAGAAACGAGCCGGTCAGGATATGGCCATCAACGTTGGAGTCGGTGCGATAGATGACGATGTAGACGGCCGGCGGCAGGTTTGGCTTGAGGGTTACATCCATCTCGGTGGGATCACTTGGCGAGACCAGCGCATTGCCAATGTCAACGCGTTTGTTGGCTCCATTGACCACGACTGCCGTGCTGAACGCCGGATTCAGGGCTTCGCTGAACCACATGCGTACCTGGCTCGGGGCAACGGGGAGCACCGCATCTTTCGCGGGATCAGACCGGAGCAGGATGGCATGCGCTTCACTTGCGGCGGGAAAGGCAAATGCCAGGCCAAGGGCAAGGAGAACAGCGACGAGAAGACGACGCTGAGCAGCGGTGATGTGCAAGCGGGACATCATGAACCTCATCCGATCTTTCTTCAAGGTATTTT
>WNGN01000150.1_pt1 | contig 47330 bp, 47 predicted proteins | sample 5400561 | NCBI WGS metagenome assembly WNGN01 (sample SAMN13153379, study PRJNA577476) | soil metagenome | isolation source: 115 cm soil or saprolite under Garry oak tree replicate 2 | place: USA:California | collected 2016-06-15 | reverse complement strand
GCAGAGAGATGCGCTTTGGCGAACTCTCGCGCGCGCCCCTGCGGCTTCTGCGCCTGGAATTGCGCGGCGACAGCGTGGCTTGTGATTGGATCGCGCGCCCCGCGGACGTCTGGGACGCAGGTTTGCAGCGGGATCAGCGAGAACGAAGTGTTTCGGAACAGGCTTTGCGGGACGCCATCCGCGTGCGGGATCTCGTGTTCGATTCGCTGCCGAGGATGGAAAGAGCCGTGCTGCGGGCTTTTCGATCTTCGGGCGCTCGCGAGCCGCCCGAGTTGATCATCTCCGGCGTGGCTATGAGGGAGGCACCACCGGTCTTTCGGGTCAGCTCACTGGTGATGCGAGCCAAGTTGCACGGATTTCACTTTGAAATAAAGGACGGGATTTTGCAGGCGCTCAGGGGCAACGACAACGCGATCTTCGAGGTAATGGGCGAAATTCATTTTCAGGAAACGACCCCTTAGGGAGAAGGAGGATGTTGATTTATGGCAGCGAATAAGGAGCAAGGAAGTTATCTGACTCTGTTTTGGACGGCGTGTACCGTCTTTTGCGCCGGGATCGCTTATTTTGCGGAAGGGTTCGGCAAACTGGTTTTCCTGCTCGGCCTGGCGAGCGTAGTCATCAGCTTGGTCGGATTTGTGAAGATCAAATCGCTGGAAGGAAAGACTGCGGGGCCCGCGACGATTGCCAGCTTGAAGGCGTTGGGAATCGCCGTGGCATTGGGAGGCTGGTTTGTAACGATATCGGGTCTGCACCTGACCACCAGCACGAGCGGTCGACTGATCTTCGCGTTGGTGGGCATCGCCGTGAGCTTGGTCGGGGTCCTCGGAGTATTGCCCGTCGCCTTCGGAAGGAGCGTGGCGGGGAAAGCGCAATCTACCGGTTTTATGGCAGCGAAAACCACCATGGAGCATAGCCGATGAAAAAACTCTGTCGTAGAAGTTGTCTCGGTCTTTGGATCCTGGCCCTCTGTCTGGCACTCGGTCTAGCCAGCCACGCCCAAGCTCCAGCCCCAGCCGCACCCGCGGCGCCAGCGCCGGCCACCGCAGCCGACGCCCAACTCAAGGATGCCGCCGGCAAAGCGCCCACGATGATGGATCTGCAGAAGGGCGATCCGGGCGGAACCATCACCGGAACGATCAATGATGTTCCGGCCGCCGATTCCAAGGTTGGCGTCACACTTTCGGATGTGGCTAACCAAGTCGGCCAGAACAAGATCGCCGCCAACTTCATTTGGACGCTGGTCTGCGGCTTCCTGGTCATGTTCATGCAGGCGGGCTTCGCGATGGTGGAATCGGGACTTACCCGGGTAAAGAATGCGAATCACACGTACATGATGAACTTCTTTGTGTACACCTGCGGGCTCTTCTCCTACTGGATCATAGGTTTCGCAATCCAGATGGGTGCGGCGGCCGGCAACTCTAACCTCGGCGGCCTGAACTCCCTCGCTTCCGAGCACTCACTTTCGCTCTTCGGAAAAATGTGGGGCCTGTGTGATGGTGATCTTCTTGTTCGAAATGGTCTTCATGGATACGGCCCTCACCATTGTTACTGGCGCTTGCGCGGAACGCTGGAAGTTCCTGGCGTTCACGGTCTCTTCCATCATCATGGGCGCACTCACCTATCCACTCTATGGCAACTGGGCATGGGGCGGCGGCTGGCTCTCGCAATTGGGAACCAACGTCGGACTGGGTAAGGGCTACTGCGATTTCGCCGGATCGGGGGTAGTTCACGCCGTCGGAGGAGTCACTGCGCTGGCCGTCTGCATGCTTATTGGCCCGCGCATTGGCAAGTACAACCGCGACGGCTCATCCAACCCCATCCTGGGGCACGACGTTTCAGCATGCCTGATCGGGTGCTTCATCCTGGCCTTCGGCTGGTTTGGATTCAACCCCGGCAGCACGCTGGGCGCTTCGGCCAACGGCAACCTGCGCATAGGCACGATCGCGGTGAACACCATGCTGGCGGGCTGCACGGGAACGATGGGAGCCATCCTCTACATGTGGTCGCTTAAGGGTAAGCCGGACTACTCCATGAGCGGCAACGGGTTACTGGCCGGGCTCGTAGCCATCACCGCTCCCAGTGGATTTGTCAGCACGTTTGGTGCCGCCGTCATCGGCGCTGTCGCCGGCGTTCTGGTTTGCCTGAGCTGCACCTTCTTCGAGAACGTCCTCAAAGTTGACGATCCAGTTGGCGCGATTTCCGTGCACGGCACGAACGGGTTGTGGGGCGTGCTGTCGGTAGGCCTCTTCGCGGACGGCACGAGCAATTACGGCGGGAGCTGGAACGGCGTAAACGGCAGCGTGACGGGGCTGTTTTACGGCGACTCAAGCCAAATCGTCGCACAGCTTGTGGGTATCTCCACGCTGATCGGCGTCGTTTTCACGATCAGCATGGTCATCAACCTGGCAATCGAGTTCTTCGTCGGACATCGAGTGTCAGCAGAAACGGAACTGGCGGGGCTCGACATTCCGGAGATGGGACAACTCGGCTATCCCGAGTTTGTGTTCCAGCCGGAGCCAGCGGTTCTGATGGGCCAAGCCTAACAGGGCGCTGGCGTCACACGTATCAGCAAAGCTCGAAGTCGATGGCAGGCCGCGAAGCGCGTTTCGCGGCTTGCCATTGGCGATTCCAACCAGATGGCTTCAGTGCCCAACGAGGGAGAGGAACAGTATGGCAGAAAACGAGATTGTGCTTAGCGAGAGCGCGTTGAAGTCGAACGACGATATCTTGATGTACGGCGTCGCCGCCAGCGCTTTGAGTCCGCGCGCGGGAACTTTCGAGCTCGCCGTGGTCCCCGAGAAGACGCAAGGGTTGCTGTTGCGGATGTTTGCGGATCCGAGTGTGCTGGATAAGGCCCAACGTGCCGACTTGGTGGGGCAGTTACGCGAGTGCGTGAGGACGAACCCGCAGGTTTCCGAGTTGCGAGTCCTCTTCGGAATGGCGCTGTGCGTAAATTTTGAAGTGCCGGACGCGATCGAAGAACTCCGCGAAGGTGTGCGGCTAGCGCCACATAGTTTTATCGCGAATTTGAAGATGGGCGAACTGTGGATGCGGCTTCGCGTCATGGGTAAGGCCGAAGAGCATACGCACCGCGCAGCCTTATTGGCCGGGAATCGCGTGCAAGCAGAACTCGCCCGCAGGCAAGGCGCCTCGATTCGCGCTATGAAGCATGCAGGAATCGAGCGAGGCGGATACAAAAGTCCGTGGACGTTAGTGACGCGCGTTGTGCGCAGATTGCGCAGGCGCGAATCCACAGAAGCCATCGTCGCAGCGGATATCAGCTAGCCAATGCAACCGGCCCTTCAGCTTGCTCTACTTCTCGCCATCCTTCTTCCGGCGGGGAAGTTTGCAGCGTCATTCTGCAGCCGCTTTGGGATACCAGCGATCTTGGGTGAACTGCTGGTCGGCGTCTTGCTAGGTCCGGGAGCTTTCAATCTGTTGCATCTGCGTCTCTTTGAGAGCGGCCGAGCGACTAGCGCTTTGTTACTTCTGGCGCAGATTGGCGGATTCGTGCTGATGTTCCTCGCGGGCGTGGAAACCGACGTCGACCGCATGCACGAGGCCGGCACCACTGCATTCCTCGTGGCATTATTCGGCGTCATCTGGCCATTCCTGCTAGGCGCGGCTGTGGGACACCTCTTTGGCCTTTCCTGGATCACGGCATGCTTCTTGGGCGGCGCGCTGACGGCCACAAGTGTTTCCATCTCCGCTCGAACTCTGATGGATGCAGGACAGATGTCTTCGCCCGAGGGCACCGTGATTTTAGGTGCGGCGGTCATTGATGACGTTATGGGTTTGTTCGTGCTGGCGTTCCTCGCCGCGTCGATTACCACCAAAGGAGAATCCTTCGGCATCGCGCCGATGGCCGGCGGCTGGTTGCAACATCACATCCCGCGGGCCGCCGCGCATCCCTTGATTGTGCAGATGATACTGATTTCCATTTGTGTAACTTTATTTTTCCTTATCGGATATGGTGCGGCAAGGCGTTGGCTCGACCCTTTAATTCTTCAATTGCGAAGGCTGACCGCCAACGAAGCGGTCCCCAGTTGCGTTTTGGCGTTGGTCCTGGTGTACGCACTTTCCGCCGAATGGCTGGGTAGCGTAGCGGGAATTACAGGCGCTTACTTGCTCGGATATGTGTTTGCTACATCCGAGTACAAAGCGGACGTGGAACGCAGCTTCTACGCCATTGGCCACGGTTTTTTGATTCCCCTGTTTTTTGTCTCCATCGGTCTTTCCAGCGACTATCGAGCCCTCGGTGGGCATTGGGCTCTGCTATTGGCGACTTTGGCCGTGGCCATCATTGGCAAGCTGATCGGTTGCGGATTCGCCGCCCTGGCCTCTGGCATGGATTGGGTGCGCAGCCTTCGCATCGGTTGCGGCATGATCTCCCGCGGTGAAGTTGGATTGATCGTTACGGCCATGGGAGCCAGCACGGGCATTTTCGGTCGGTCCGAAGTTGCCGTTATGGTCGCGGTCGTGTTGCTGACGACGCTGTTGACTCCTCTCGTCTTGCGCGGCGCGTTTCATCTGAGTTCTCAACAGGATATTGAGGAAGGTCTCACAAAAGGGGCTCCGGCTCAAATCGCTGTAGTTCGGCAACCGATTTCATTGCCCTCGGAGACAAGGCCGGAAAGCGCTGAAGCCCCACCGAATCAGCCCAGGTTCCGAATGCGAACGTCTCGCGGGACCGATTCCGTCTCTCTCAGTTAATGCGGCCGTGTCGATGCTAGATGAACACGTGAGCCCCGGCGAACAGCTTGACCATTATCGAATCGAGGGAGTGGTCGCCCGCAGCGCGGTGGCGACAATTTTCCGTGCCGTCGATTTGGGCACGAATCAACAGGTAGCTCTCAAGGTTCCGCATTCTGAACTGGAGAGCGACCCCACTTTCGCTGACCGGTTTCGTCGTGAAGAGGAAATCGGCAAGGGGTTAAATCACCCGGGGCTCATCAAGCTTCTCGCTGACCCCGACCGCAGCCAACCGTACATCGTGATGGAGTGGTTTGAAGGAAAACCGCTGCGTCAGGTCATGTCGGAAGAGAAGCTTACTGCCGAGCGCGCAGTACGCATCGTCATAGCGATCTGCCAGACACTCGAATATGTTCACAACCATGGAATCGTCCACCGCGATCTACGGCCAGAACACATCTTGGTCGATGCTGAGGATCACATCAAGTTGATAGACTTTGGTGCCGCGGGACAAGCCGCAGGGCGTCGCATTACCTTCACGAATATCAGCCAGATCACCGGCGGATCGGAATACATATCTCCTGAAGAATTGAAGGGAAAGCGCGGCGATGCGCGCAGCGACGTCTATGCGGCAGGAATTATTTTGTACGAGATGGTCACGGGCAGCAAGCCGTTTCCGGAATCCGATCCTTTCGACCGGACCCTGAACCATCCCGTTCCGCCACGTGAAATCGATTCTGCGATCTCTCCTCAGCTACAGGAGGTGATTTACAGGGCTCTCGAACGCGAGCCCGGGAACCGCTACGCCAATGCTCACGACTTCGCGCGGGATCTGCAACACCTGAACGAAGTTGGCGTAGCTGACCGCGCGGAACTGCGGGATTGGAAGAAAGGGCGTTCATCACAGCCAAGAAAGGTTGCTCTGTACGTGGCTATGGCGCTGATACCGATCGTAATTTTTGCCCTGCTGTTCTATTTCGCAAATCGCTAGCGAAAGGCACTTCAAGAACTGATCGTTCCGAACGAAAGTTTGAGTTTGCGTACGCTGCAAAAGCCGTTTAGCGTGAGAAATGAAATCGACATGGGGGGCTGCACGCGCTTGGAAGCCGGAGTGGAAACAAAAACAATACGATGCGCTACGGAGATTCTGGCTGTCGGTCGCAGAAGTGACGGCAGGCTAGCCGGATCCGTCATCCGCCAATACGGCTTGGCCTCATTTTTTGTGGCCGCCGCATTTCTGGTGAGCCTCGCGCTGCAACCCCTTTTCCTGCATCCGTTTCTTTTCCTGTTTTTCGCCGATGTGGTTGCCAGCGCGTGGTTCGGGGGCATGCTTCCGGGACTTTTTGCGGTGCTGATCTCCACGCTTGTGGTGGACTACTTTTTTGTTCCGCCGCTCTATTCCTTCGCCATCAAGGCAACGGAAGTTAGCTACTTTGCAGTGTTTGTGATCTGCTCGCTGGTTGCCAGTTGGGTGAGCGCCTTGAAAAAAGAGCGCGAGGAGGAGCTGAAGCAGACGCGCAGCCAGCTCCAGATGCTGGTCGCTGAACGCACAGCCGCGCTGCAGCAATCGACCAGCGAGCTCGAAGAAAACGAGCGGCACATTCAGCTTCTGACGGAAGTCATTCCCAAACAGGCGCAGAATGTCCCTTTGGAGCGCACCGCGGAAAGTGGCACCCCTGCGCCGCTCCAGCAGGTGCTCGCCGAAGTCGTGGATTTTACGACGTCGGTGCTGAAGTGCGACTCCTGTTTCGTCTACGTGCTTGAGAACGATGAACTCGTAATGCGCGCCTCGAAGAATCCCCATCCGGAAGCCGTCAATCGCCTCAAACTGAAGATGGGGCAAGGGATCACGGGCTGGGTAGCCGAACATGCCCGCCTGGTCGCCGTGACCCAAAATGCATCGCAGGACCCGCGGTTTCAACTCTTCAACGATTTGCCCGAAGATCGCTTTGAAGCGTTTCTTTCTGTTCCCTTGCTCAGCCGGGGCCGGCTGGTCGGCGTGATCAATCTGCAGCATCGCGATCCTCATCGCTACACCGATCGCCAAATCCGCTTAATCTCCGCCGTGGGTCTCCTGGTTGGCGCGGAAATAGAGCTGGCGCGCCTGGAAAGCGAAAACTCGCAGCTTTCGGCAAGGCTGGAGACGCGCAAAATCTTGGATCGCGCCAAAGGCATTATGCAGCGCGACCTGAAGATCAGCGAGCAGGAGGCTTACCTCACTTTGCAACGAGAAAGCCGGCAAAGAAGCAAGTCAATGAAGGAAATTGCGGAAGCAATCCTCCTGAATGACGAAATCAGGCACACAAAGAAAGACAAGCTTAGTTCTCCGTAGAGCCGTACCACAGTGATTCTTGTTGAATCGTTTGCCGCTCGCTTGTTGAACTCTGTTGAAACTTGTTGAAGTTGGGTGCTTTCGCAGTTACAAAATCATCTACACTCCCCGAAATGGGCGATCTCACAGCCGTTTTGAATTTTGGCGAACCACACCCGTTTCCCATCCCACAACTCTGCACTTAAACAACGCGGAGAGAAGTTCGAGGCCGTTCCCTGAAGATACAGTTTCCAACTTTTTTCAGGATTCTAGAAATATTTCCGCCGGCCCGGCAAGAGTTCGGAACTCCGTCACCTGGCGGCGGCTATTGGGCGAGGAGAGCGGCGGCAAGCATGTGCGAAAACAGCCAGCCTTGCAAAGAATCCTCTACTTTCCGAGCGCCTTTCGGCCCTACAGCTAGGTCTGTTAGGCAGCACCCGTACTGAGGTTGTGATTTTTAAGCGGCAGCGACCGAATCCGCTTGCCGGTAATGGCGAAAATGGCATTGCACACAGACGGGGCAACCCAGCCAAGAGCTTCTTCGCCGATCCCGACAATCGGTTCGTCCGTCGCACGGACAAAATGGACTCTGATTTCCGGCATTTCCGTCGCTCGCAATAAGGGGTAGTCGTGAAAATTGCTCTGCACTACCCGCCCTTTCTGGATGGTGATTTCCTGGCGCAATACCGCCGCAAGCCCCATCACCATTTGCATCTCGACCTGGCGTTCGGCAGCCAGCGGATTCACCAGGAACGGCCCGGTGTCCATCGCTACGTCGAACCGTTCCACCCGAACCTCGCCCTTCTTGCTGACGGACACGGTGGCAACCACCGCGCAAATCGTGATCTCTTTGACGCCCGGCCGCCGGCCATCCCCGATGGCGATTCCCATGCCGGTTCCCTCGGGTAATTTCTTTCCCCAACCGGACTTCTCAGCGGCTGTATCCAGCACTTTCACCCAGCTCTTCGCGTGCGGGAAATCCGAGTTGCCATCAAGCAAAGCGCGCCGGTACTGGTAGGGGTCTTTCCCGGCCGCGTGGGCCAGTTCGTCCATGAAGCTTTCTAGGTAAAACTCGTTCTGCGATCGGCCCACCGACGTCCAAACGCCGGTGGGAACGTGCGTCTGCCGCAGGTGATAGTCGAAGAGTTGGTTGGGGATGGCATAGGGAACCTGGTGCAAGCCCCTGATGGTTTGCGCGGGATCCGCGGGCGGATTTTGGTCGATGCCGATGACACGGTTAATCCAGGCCACGGGCACGCCGTCAGGCCCCAGGCCAGCTCGGAATCTCGCCACGCGCATGGGGCGGTAGTAGCCGTGACGCGTCGTTTCCTCGCGGCTCCAGACGACCTTCACAGGGCGGTCCAACTGTTTGGCGATCATCACCGCCTGGCGCACGTCGTCGTTTTGGTTGCGGCGGCCAAATCCACCGCCAATAAAGCAGTTGTGGATGTAAACGTTCGCCTGGGGGACGCCGGTCAATTTCGCTGCATCCAGCAGTGCTTCCTCCGGTCTTTGCGTTCCCACCCAAACGTCCACGCGATCCGCAGTGACCTGAGCGGTGCAGTTCAATGGCTCCATAAAGGCGTGATCCAAATACGGCAACTCGTACACCGCCTCGACCATCTGGGCGGCGTCTTTGAGCGCCGCTTCGGGGTCGCCCTTCTTCACCACGACTTGGGCGCCCGGTTCTTCCAGCGCTGCCCGGGCCATTTGGAGAAACTTTTCCGAAGCGTCTTCGCCGTGCACGCCTTCATCCCACTCAATCGGCAGGAGGTCCAAAGCGGTCTTGGCATGCCAGTAACTGTCGGCCACTACCGCGACTCCTGCCTCGATATCCGGGCCGCCGAATTCCACCACCGCATGCACACCCGGGCGGTTTCTGACTTTCGTGTCGTCGTACTTCTTTACCTTCCCCAAGAAGACCGGCGACGCCTTGGCCGCGGCATAGAGCATGCCCGGCAGTCGCACGTCGATTCCATACGTAACGCTGCCGTCCACCCGCAGAGGCGTTTCGAGGAGCGGGGTGGGCTTGTTCATCAGCGTGAACTGGTCGGGCGTCTTGATTTTCGGCTCTTGGGGCAGCTTGATGGCCGCAGCTTTCTCGGCCACCTGGCCGTAGCGGAGTTTTCGGCCCGTCGGCACGTGGGTGATGATTCCGTCCTTAACCGTCAAGTCCGAGCGCGGTACGGCCCATACCTCGGCGGCCGCAGCCATCAGGCGTTCCCGCGCGCTTGCTCCCGCTTGCTGCAGGTATTCGCGGCTGATGCGAACCGCGCCGCTTGCGTTCGTGGCCATGCGCCGGTAAACCTTACTCTCGCGGAAGTGGCGATTGACGGACGCGTATTCGGCGCGCACCTTGGACCAGTCGCATTCGAGCTCCTCGCAAATCATCTTGGACCAGCTCGTAAATGTCGCTTGCCCCATTTCGCTTTGGGCCACGCGGATGGTCACCGTGTCGTCGGGTGCGACGACGAGCCAAGGGTTGATCTCGGTCTCGTCCTTCCCCACCAGCGATTCCCACGGCTTGTCCGGGATCCTTGCGGCATTGGCGGCCGCCTCCGCTGAATTCCATGGAAAGCTCAGCGCCAGCGCGAAGCCTCCGCCAACCGTCAGCGTCGTCACCAGGAATTCTCTGCGGTCCATTTCCTTGGTCAGTACCATCGCATCCTCCAGTGATCGGCTTAGGCCTTCGCCGCCAGCTGCGCGGCTCGGTGAATCGCTTGTCGAATCCGCGGGTAGGTCCCACAGCGGCAAAGATTGGTGATCTCGCGCGTTATGTCCGCATCGGTGGGGTTAGGGTTCTTGGCCAATAGGGCCGCAGCCGCCATGATCTGTCCCGGCTGACAATACCCGCACTCCGGCACGTCACCTTCTCGCCAAGCTACCTGCAGCGGATGCTGCGCGTCTGGCGAGAGTCCCTCTATCGTCGTTATCTCTTTCCTGACCACCTGGCTTACCGGCTGGACGCACGAGCGCACTGCCTGGCCATTCACGTGCACCGTACACGCCCCGCACAGCGCCATTCCGCACCCGAACTTGGTTCCCGTGAGACCAATCGTATCGCGGAGCACCCACAGCAGAGGTGTTTCCGGCTCCACGTCTACGGAGTACGTCTTCCCATTAATCCGGAGTGAGAACATGACGAGTGCCTCCCAATTGTTGTGGAGATTCGCGCGGCGCCAAACCGTGGGTAGGAGTCACGTTCGCGCATGGTGACCTGCTCTTAGACCGAGAAGAGTCCACAGAAATCAGCGAGAATGGCCAACCTCTGTGATTGTCGCAAAAGGGATACTACCACTTAGTGTCACTGTCAATCTAGCTTTGCGATCACCCGCATTAAGTGCGCAGAATCGGGGCAAACCGTCGCCACGCGGTCGAGGTCTGCGAGTCTACGTTCTACAACGTGAGAGTGGCCGAGCTAGAGGCGTGGCTCAAGGGCTCCGGTGGTGCGCCGCGAGATGTGGCGATGAGCCAGAGGGTGCGGAGCGGGCTTAATTCAGGTGGAGATTAGCGATTTCACGGGCGAGTTGTCGAGGAAGCGATGCGCCTAATTACCTAGGCCTTGCCCCAAAACGCAGTCCGGTCCGGTGTGATCCGCATGATCGGCGCGTCATTGGGGAGCATCCTTCCGGCGTACTGCGGATATTTCGCTCTTAGCTTCCGAAGAGCCCAGGCACGTTCCTCATGCCCACGCATCGAAAGCAGCTTCGCCTTCCTGTGGTCCGCAAAAATTCCGTCCGTCGCTACGCAGGCGTCTTTTCCAGGCGACCTCATGACGCCGCTCTGTCCTCGGCGGCCGCATGGTTGAACCGTACGTCGCGCGGCTGTAAGATTCACCCATGCAACTCTTCATCTACTTGCTTCTCGTGTCAGTGTCGCTGTTAGCTCAACAACCCGGTGGCCGCGGCGCGGTTCCGCCACCGGCCCCGAAGAACCTGAAACTCCTCGCCCCGAACTCCGATATTCCCTTCGTCATGCAGAACTTCAATGAGGCGCTGGGAGTGCAGTGCACCTATTGTCATGTGGAAGGCGATTTCGCGGCCGATACCAATCCGAAGAAGGAAATGGCGCGCAAGATGATCGGAATGGTACGGCTGATCGATACGAGCTTCCCGAGCAGCGCCGGAGTTTTTCCCGAGGGATATCACGAAGTGGATTGCATCACATGCCATCGGGGAAGTGTAAAGCCGGAGACAATGGCGCCAAGGAAATTTTACAACCGGGGTAACTCGTTGGGCGACCCACCCCCAGCTCAGAGACCAGGGGTCAGTTTAAAGCTGCTGCCCCCGGACACGCACGTACACGGCGCAGATTCGCTGATGGGCGAGTTCCGCGACGCCCTCAACGTGGACTGCAACTACTGTCACGGCGGCGGAAGGACGCAAGAGGTAGACATCAACCCGCGTAAGGACATCGCGCGGAAGATGATCATGCTGGTGCGGCAGATCAACTCAAATTTTCCCGGCACTGGCGTCTTCCCCGTGGGGAACCAGGAGGTAACCTGCTACACATGCCACCGCGGTGACCCGCACCCGGTGAGCGTGAGCAACCGGCGTTACGACCTGCCCACGCCAAAGCAGTAGGCGGCGGAAGCGCTGTGCTCCGCAAAAATTCCCACACCTAAAAAAGTAAACCCTTCCAGCCGCGGCGGGCGGTTAGCCCGCCGCGGCTGGGCGCATCCACACAGGGCGGACACCATTCCTTTCATCCATTCCCATTAACCATTCCCGTTTGGCCACTGTTGCTTTCCATTCTGTTTTTCTTTCACAAACCCAAATCGAATTTGCGGAGTGGATTTGTGGCTAACAAGTGCAGCTCTCTAAGCACGCCGGACGTTCAACGCTTCATTCTCGAAAAACTCAAGCAAGGGTACGCATGGGAAACAGCCAGCCACATGCGACACCTCCTGAGCAAGGTCCTCGGTACCGCGAAGGTGCGGCAGTCTTTGCTCGGGCACTCCACCGCAGCAATAACGATGGATGTTTACACGCACCCTGTTTCCGAATCCGAACGCCATGCGGTCGCACGGTTGAACGAAATTCTGTTCCCAAATGTTCCCCAACTTGCACCAAGATGCAGCCGGTGTGGAAACAGGTCGGGTTGTAACAATGATTGTGTTCGATGAATTGGTCGGGGCGTGGAGATTTGAACTCCAGACCTCCTGCGCCCAAGGCAGGCGCGCTACCAGGCTGCGCTACGCCCCGACATCTACAAGATCTTATTCTAGCGCAACTTGCGATTCGTCCTCACCGGCGACCTGCCCCTCCTCCGAAACTGTGCTAAATTCACTCGATTTCGGAATATTGGCAGATATGTTCTGGAAGTCGCCGCTTCTAAATTGTTGAGAACTGCCGGGATGTATGAGGTTAGGCTTCAGCCGGACTTGCGCCCGCCGCCCACGCGGTGCTTGCGTGATTCCCTTCCTCGTGAGGATTCCTCGGCACCCTGCTGCATCAATTTCTTTCCGCCCAGACGCTCCAGGTTTCCGAGGAAGACTTCCTTTTCAGTTTTCTTGGTGTTCTTCTTCTTAGCCATAGCTGCACGGTGCCCGAAACGTAGTCGTACGTCAGTCAACTGGCGTCAGCTCCTACAAATGAGCAAGTCTTGAACGTGCATTCGTTCTTGGCTTTGTTCTGGGTGATTCTCGTGGTGGCCTGACTATGTGGTTCGCACGTGGAGCTGGATCAAGGCATTCGGCGTCCAAATAGACCGTCAGTTCCTTCTGGTTGTCGAACTTGATGCCATATCGGGAACCGAGCACAATCTCCAGAACCGTTCCAAGCTGCGCGAAATATGCGCCGGGCGCCTTTTCGTTGACGATAACGCGCGCGCCGATATCAAATTCTCGATTCCCTTCTTTCTTTTTCATGTGCCTTCCTCGGCGTGCATTCCGCGACGGTTATGACGCAATTGTGGCCACGCTGATCTTAGGGGCGAAGCGTCTTGATGTTCTTCTGCCGTTCCCCTTCCAAATCGTCAGCCGCTTTCTTCACGCGTGCGGCTTGCTTCTGGGGAGCCTCTTCTTGTTCCAGCTTCACCGATTCGGCAATGGAGACCCCAGCTTGGGCATCCAATTGTTTTGTAAACATCACAAGGGCAAAGGTATCCGACCCGGAGGATCGAAAAAGGTTGAGCGAATATTGGGAATCTTCCCACCGTGCGATCACTTTTTCGGTCGCATGATAGGATGGGTTCGTGGGGAAATTGACTACGACGACAGGCCTCGTTGCGGTCCCATACTTCGCGGAAACGACTCGTATCATATCTTCGTCGGTTAGCCCTTTAGTGGCGGAACTGTCGTAGGTCACCAGCATTCTGTAGAGTGCCCCGTTGTAGAAAGAGAAGAGAATCTGATCAACCGGCTCCGCTGGGCGTAAAGAGCTATAAGGCTGTGGCGGCCACCAGGTCAATTCTCCAATCAGCGCCGGATGTTCGTGGACCACGGTGACGTCGGCTGGCTTTGCGTCGATCTGCTTGGAAAGATCGGCCACAGTCACTCCGAACGAAAAGTTGCGATACCTGGAAAGATCCTGCGCGTGAACCTGAGGAGTTGAAAGCAGGCTCACGACGATCATGACAAAGGAAACAACCAGACTGCGCATCATTGTTCGCATTGAAAATCTCCTTCAAATACGTACGGATTCAAGATTTGGCGTTTTGATCTCGCCCAAAGGCAGTTCCTTGCCTGTGGATAGCCCAGTGAAGTTCGAGCGAGTATTGCGAATCTTTCCAGCGCGCGATCATGAAGGACCCGCCCTCTGACGGCACGTATTCCACGGATTCTCTAATTGCTGTGCTCATTGGAAATCCCCACGTTCTCGCAGGGGCGGTTTGCTCCGCCCCCTAAATGAACGCGAGGACGTGTCAACTTCAGGCCGTTACTGCAGCGGCGATCTTGTGGAAGGTAGAGTTGGCAACTTCAAAGGTCTCCACTTGAGTAGGTCCTTCAACCACCGACGCAAGGATCTTGGTAACTTCTGGGTAGGCTCCGCGGTTATAAGCCTCCGCATTCTCGGCCTTATCCCATAGACTGATTCCGAACGCCTCCGTCCCTCCGTGGCCCACGAACGAGATCTCGTCCTGGAAGCCTTTCTGTTTTCGAAGCAGGGGAATGATTTCCTTCTCCAGCCTCTGGGTGAACTCGGCGCCGGTATTCGGTTTTAGATGCATATACACTCTGCGTGCAAACATGGGTCACTCTCCTTGGTCCTTATGCCCAAGGGGGATTCAGATAACCGGTTTCGGTCAGGATGACCTGAAGACTCCCTCAGTACAGTTAACCACCATAGGTTAATTAACTGGATGTGTCAAGCCAAATATGGGATCATTGCAGATAGTTAACTGATCATAAGTTAGGCATTTTGGAGGCCACTCGTGGAAGTTTCTCTGGTGATCAAGCAGCGGCTGGAAGAGTTACATCTCGAGCAGCGAGATCTGGCGGCAGCCGCCAATGTTACGGAATCTTACATTTCTCAGTTGCTGACGCGGAAGAAATTACCTCCCGCGTCTGACCGCACGGATATCTATGCCAGAATGGAGAAATTCCTAAAACTTCCGAGCGGCAAGATATCGAAGCTGGCGGACTACGAACGAAAGGAAGAATTGAAAAGAAACCTCGGAGGGCCGCCCACGCCCTTGCTGAAGGAAGTTCGAGAATTAATCCTTCGCAAATGCTTACCGGACAAAGAGAAACAGGTGCGGGCGATTTTTGAGAAGCAGCCCTTCGGTGAACTCGAACGCCTGACCATACAAAAGCTTTTAGACGTGGTGAAGGCGGTCGCCAAGGAGGAACTGGAAAGCGAAAATTGGCTCCGCTTAGTGGCCCGGCTGGTCGGGAGGAGCTATGAACACATGCGGGTCATCGTGTTGGAATTCTTGGATACGGATGTGTTCAACGTGTCTGTGCAAGACTGCGACTCTTTTCTCGACCCGCTGATCGAATCTTGGGACATCAACCTCGGAACCTTTGCTATGGAAGTCGTCTTAAACAGAAGACTAGCTCCAGGCCAGCCGAAGAAATTCGAGTTTGTGGAAAGGGAGGCCCAATGGTCCGAAGAAGAACCGGGGTTCAAAGGGTTCCTTCGGGACTGCGTTCTGAGCAGTGATGCTACTGAGGAAGAAATTGCATTCCTGAAGAGACTGAGATTCAACGGAAAGCGGCCCACTCCACTGTATTATTACCGGGAACTACAAAACCTCAGAGACCCGCTCCATTTTCGATCGCCCTTGCCCCGCGGCGCACGTGCAGGAATGCCGAGCCATTCCAAATCAGAACGGTCAGTCGCGCCAATGCACAAACGTATGGAAGCGAAAAGCGTTGAGAAGCAACTCCAGCTCGATGGCAGAAAAAAGGCAACGGCGCGCTGGGCAGAGAACAAAAGCCGGGACAAGAAACCAAAAACAAAGTCGTAGGAAGTTTGCCTCCAACTTTATCCATTGACTGAGCACTGTAACTCCCCCGCGCCAAGCGCGCAAACTGTACTCGCACGACTTTTCACCGCCGCAAGCGCTCTCGATGTGTCAGAAACTGTGCCAGAATCCAGTGTCTGCTTGGAGGCCCTAGCCGGGCATGTGTCTAAGCGGGAGCGCTTGGCGCATCTAAAGTAGGGAAAGATTCTGTTTGAGAGGTAGTAATATTAGAAAGACGAGCGGCGGCTACAAGGTCTTGTCCGAGTAAGGGTAAGAATCTCGGAGGACCCTACAAAACCAGAGCCCAGGCGGAAAAGCGTTTACGCCAGGTGGAGTTCTTCAAGCGCAGAAAGGGATAGGCATCGGAGTGAGCGGCCCTGAAAGGTGCCGACCATCAGTTTGCCGTGCATGAAAGTGCCTGCTTGCGCTCCGCCGTCCACAAAAGCGATCAGGCGATCTCCTCCAGACGGCGCCGTGTCGTTCGTGGTCCCAAGCCGCCGATCAGCGCAAACACAATGAGCATGCTGCAGGCGATGAATATGAATACGCCGACGGTCCCGTACTTTCGGAGAAAGAGCGCGATCAGGAAACTGCTGAAAACCGTGCTGAGGCGGCTCCAGGAATAGACGAATCCCACTGCCCGGGCCCGTATGCGGGTCGGGTAAAGCTCGGATTGGTACGTGTGAAAGGCGAACGACATCCAGTTGCTGCTTAAAGTGATGAGTACTCCAAAGAGCATGACTCCGGCCGCCGTTCTCTGCTGCGCGAATAACAAGCCGCAAGCAGCGATAGCAAAGGCCGACCAGGCGATTTGCCATTTGCGCTCGAATACATCCGCGAATGCTTTGCCCACAAGCGGTCCCAGGGGACTTGCGAGGGCCATTACAAATGTGTATCTCAATGATCTGGTAACGTTGACGCCCTCGGCAATCAGCAGCGTCGGAACCCAACTGGCGAAACCGTAATAGCCGATGGGTTGTAGGACATGGAAAATGATCAGCAAAACAGTCCGCGCGCGATACGGTCTATTCCAGATTTCTCTGAGCGACCCGCGCGCCGGGTGAACGTCGCCTGCCACCAACTTGGGTTCGGGTAGGGGCGCTCCACTTTCAGAGCGCACCCGCCGCTCAATCTCCTGCATGATCCGGTCTGCCTCTTCGATGCGTCCTTGCTGCTCGAGCCATCTGGGAGATTCGGGGATGGCCCGCCGAATGAACCAAACGAAGATAGCGCCCGAGGCGCCAACGATCACAACCCATCGCCAGCCATCGAGACCCAGCAAACGGCGCGGGACGAGCACAGCGGAAATGAGAGCTGCGATCGGCACGGCCGAAAAGCTGAGAAACTGATTGAAGGCGAAGGCCTTGCCCCGAGTCTCCTTGGGCACTAATTCGGAAATGAATACACCGATCGTAATCATCTCCACACCCAAGCCAATTCCGGCCAGAAAGCGCCACAAGTTGATCGCCGCGGCCGTCGATTGCAAAGCCATCAGGAATGTGCAGACCGAGTACCAAAGCAGTGAAAAACTAAAGATTGCCCTCCGTCCGAAATGATCCGAGACCGGGCTGAAAACAAGCGTGCCGACGAAAAGGCCGGCAAAAAGAGCCGCTACGAAACTCGCAAAGCCTTCGATTCCAAGGAATCCCTTCGTAGTCGGGGTGAAAATCCCGTTACTGTAAAAGGCCGGAGCAATGTAGGCGGAAAAAAAGAGGTCGTAGAATTCAAAGCACGCACCCAGCGACAGCAGGATGATTAATTTGCGGATATAGCGCGATTTCGGCAGGCGGTCCAAACGGGCTGCGACGGTGATGCGTGTGCCTGCGGCTCGGGAAGGCGCTTCCTGCTGCAGACCGAGTCCCCCGGTTCGATGGGAACGCATGACACTTACGAAGACGCTAGACTCGGCCGATGGCAAGGACCAAGCGTAGCGGCGAGCTAAATGACCTTATCTTCTGAATAGCAAATTCTCTCCAGGTTGCATTCCATGCAACGCGGCTTGCGCGCCTGGCAAACGCGCCGCCCATGCCAAATCAACTGATGCGCAAAAATGATCCACTTGTCTTGCGGAATAATCGCCATCAAATCCTGCTCGATTTTCTTGGGATCCTTATTGCGGGTGAGATCCAGCCGCCCGGCCAGGCGCCGCACGTGAGTATCGACCACAATCCCCGAGGGGATGCCGAATGCAGTCCCCAGCACAACGTTGGCGGTTTTCCGTGCGACGCCGGGGAGCGTCAGCAATTGCTCCATGGTCCGGGGCACTTCGCCAGAGAATTCTTCGACAATCTTCTTGCTCGTACCCTGAATCGACTTCGTTTTGGCGCGGAAAAATCCCGTAGGCCGAATTTCGGCCTCAAGATCGTGGGGGTCGGCGTAAGCAAAATCTTCGGGTTTTCGATATTTCTGAAAGAGCGAGCGGGTCACCTGATTCACCCGCTCGTCGGTACATTGCGCGGAGAGAATCGTGGCGATCAGCAACTGAAAGGGATTCTGGTGTTCGAGAGCGCAAGTCGCCGCTGGATGCGCTTCGTCGAGCTTGGTCAAAATTGCTCGGACCCGCTTCGGATCCGCACCGGCGGCTCTGGCCGTGCCGGAACGCCCGTTCTTGGAAGCTGCGCGCGCGGGCTTCCTCGCTGCAGCGACGCGCGGATTTTTCAGTTTCTTCATCATCAAACTTTGATGGCTGAACGGGCAAACTATAGCACAGGTGAAGATGCAAAAAAGTCGACCAGCTTGCGGAAGGCTTTAGCGCGATGGCTGTATCGGTTCTTTTCGTCGGCAGACATTTCCGCAAAACATTTGCCGGCGGCGCCAAAAAAGAAAATTGGATCGTAACCGAAACCTCCCGTGCCACGCGGATTTTCAAGGATCTCTCCCTCAACCGTATCCGAAAAAACAGCGACGACACGCCCGGGCACAGCCAAGGCAATCACGCAGACGAAGCGCGCCCGACGGTCTTTTGATCCGCCCGCGCGCATTTCGGCCAGCAGTTTAGCTATGCGCTCCGCCGAAGAGGCATTTGGCCCCGCGTAACGGGCCGAACGCACGCCTGGCGCACCCCCGAGCGCATCAACAACCAAGCCTGAATCGTCCGCGAGTACGGGCACATTGGAGGAGCGGCTATAGTGCAGTGCCTTGCCCGCTGCGTTTTCGCCAAATCCAGGGGCCGATTCCTCAAAGGCGGGCAGCGCCGAAAAATTTGGAAGAAGTTGCAGGTCCAGCGAAACGGTACCGGCCATGTTCGCCGCCAATGCGCGGAATTCTTTCAATTTGCCGACATTCGAAGACGCTAGGAACAAACGAACGGTCACGCCCCGGGCAGACGCCTCTTCCTCCTTCTTATCGCGCACGAGCAGTGAAGTTTAGAGGCACGAGTGAGCGTTGATGCTCAGTGAGATGCCGAATGCCGCTGGCAGCCAGATTTAGCAGCTGGTCGAGTTCACCGGCTGCAAAGGGTCTGCCTTCCGCTGTTGCCTGCACTTCGACGAAACGGCCGCTGCCGGTCATAACCACGTTCATATCCACTTCGGCCCGGGAATCTTCTTCGTAGCAAAGATCGAGCATAGCATCGCTGAGCACTAGTCCTACGCTCGTGGCGGCAACGGAATCCAGAAGGGGCATGGATTTCAGAATCCCTGTGGCGACCATGCGCTCAAAGGCCAAGGCGATGGCCACATAAGCTCCGGTGATGGACGCCGTGCGCGTGCCGCCGTCGGCCTGGATGACGTCGCAGTCAAGCCAGACTGTGCGCTCGCCCAATTTCTGCTGGTCGGTTACGGCGCGAAGCGAGCGGCCGATGAGCCGGGAAATCTCCAGCGTGCGACCGGATTGCCGGCCGCGGGTCGATTCGCGCGGCGTGCGCTGCTCGGTAGCGCGCGGCAGCATCCCATATTCTGCGGTGACCCAGCCCTTGCCGGTGCCCTTCAGAAATGACGGTACGCCGTCGTCGAGCGTAGCCGTGCAGATCACGCGTGTCTGGCCAATCTCAATCAGGACGCTCCCTTCCGCGACGGGAACGAAATCGGGCGTCAGCTTTACCGGGCGCAATTGGTCATCGGCGCGTCCGTCAGTTCGCAAGTTGCCTCCATTGGATTCGGCGGGCAGAGAATCCAGTGGGCAGTTTGCCGGGCAGGCCCAGTGATGTCAACCGACAGCCGGGCCCAATCATGCTAAACGCGATTGGCTCTCAGCAGCGTCAGTGGATAATGCGTGCCCCGCCAAGTGATTCCGCCGGTCCACAGCGCTAGCGCCATCGATTTCCAAAGAATGTAGACAAAAAGAACGGCGGAGAGAGGATGGGCGAACGCATACCACCACGGCAGTTCGTAGAACCGATTGGCGTCGGATATGAACAGAAGCGTCACCATTACGGCCAAGAGATATAAAACCCACGCTACGCCTTTAACTACGAAGATCGCCACGAAGGGCCACACGTTCAGCAATAACACAGCAATGCCTGCGGCAATGGACATGGCGACGTTATATTCGAGGCCTGCAAAGGCATTTTTCATCAGGCCCTCGATCAGTTCGCGCAAAGACGAATACCACTCGACAGTTAGCAATCCCATCCCAAAAACCATCTCCTGCCGATTGCCCGCTTTCTTCAAGAGCTTTCCGAGCTTGATGTCATCATCCGGACGCATGGCAATCGCCTGGTGAGTCCCCGATGCTTTGTAGGCTTCCGCAGCGAGAAGATTAAATGCGCCGACACCAACGAAACTTCTGCTTGCGGGATCTTTCGCCTTCCACGGTCGAAGATAACCCGAAAAGAATATGCCAAAAGCCGAGCAGAAGAGGCGCAGAGGCAAGCTAGATAGACGCACAGCCGGCATCACGGCGAGGTGCTGCAGACGGTTGGCCTGGAGATGGCTCACGGCCTTTGCCAGCGTGCCCGGCTCCATGATTACGTCTGCGTCGGTGAACAGGAGCAGCTCGCCGCTGGCTCTTTCTGCGCCTTGGTACAAAGCATAGTTTTTCCCGAGCCAGCCTGGAGGGAGTTCCGAGATGCTCACAAGGCGAAGGCGCGCATCTGCTGCTGCCATCTGTGCGAGAATGGCCGCGGTCTGATCGGTTGAGCGGTCGTTTAGAACAATGAATTCGAGGTTGGGATAATCCTGCTCCAGGACAGATTGTAGTGCCTCTCTTATCTTTTTCTCTTCATTTCTTGCCGGGACGATGACGGAAACACGCGGAATATATTGTGCCGGATGGCAGCGTGCATCTTTCAGATAAGTTATGGAACGTTGGCCGCGCGCGATGTCCAGCCCCCAGATCGTGACAACGCAGAGCGTAACTGACGCCAGGGCCGCGAGAATCGTTTGATGCTCCTAATTCTGGATAGCAGCTTGTTGCTCGCGCGACGCGCTCCCGGGCAACCGGCTCGCCGTGGCTGGCTGGCCATCGGTCGCTACCCCGGCCGCAGGGATCTGCGGGGGCGTTTGAGCGGGCACGGTAAAAAATTGACTCAAGTCCAAATGGCCGGCCAGGGTTTCGGCCTCTTGCCCACGGATCAGGATCTTTAGCCGATACACGTTACTCAGATTTGCGCCCAGTGTGCGCACGATCGAGTCCACGGCCATCTCTTCATTCAAAATTCCCGAGGGGATCTCTGTCTCCAGGGTTTCTGAAAAATCCGCAATGGCCGTGCCGTCGGATAAAAGATAAAACTGCAGCAACACGGCATCTGCGGGTAACGTGCGCTGCACCTGGCTGGGAGCTTTCTCGATCAGGGCCGTGATGAGCTGCTTGGCTCGCTGTTCCGGATCGGCAGAAAGGTCCAATTCGATAGTGCGGGGTTCGAGCGTGTCCGCAGAGGCAGCGGACAACCAGAAAAGTTGAGCTTTCTCACGACTATCAGTAGGTGTCAATATTGGAGGCACAATGGCGCGTCGCACCTGCTCTGCACTGCGGTCCGCCCGCCGCAACCCCAGTACACTTCGGAACAGGGCCGGAAAGGTGAGGAGGGCGGCGAAAGCAAGCAACGACAGGAGCGCGATGGCGATCTTCCACAGTCGCGGCATCAACGTCCCCCGCTCAAAGCGGCAGCCGGCGTGTTCAGAGGATAGTGAAATTCGGCCACAGCCCGGCCGATCGCCTCGGCAAGTGGTTGCGCCATCTGGTCGAGGCGTTTCGCATCTGCGACATCGATGCTGGAGAGTTCGATCGCGATCGCCGGCGCTGCAATCGTACGTAACTGGCGCACGGGAGCAGCGATCGGCGTTCCAGGAGAGCCCTTAAACCGCCGCAGGAGCTCAGTTTGCGCCAAAGTGGCCAATTGCCGGCTCAAATCAACCGAGGAACGCTGCGCATGATCCCATTCGATCAGATTGGCGCGAGCGGTTATCTGCGGAGCTGACGCTGGCGGCGGAAAAGTTTGTCCTGGTGCATTCGCCGCGAGCGCAGCCGGACTTGCCACTGGCGTCAGATCAGATGGAAAAACGTAATAGTAAGCGCGCGCCGTGCCCACCGGGCCGCTCGAAGAAACGTGCAGGGAAACAAACACTGCATTGCGTAGCCCATTGATCATCGCCGAGCGGCTATCAAAACTCGGATCCTGGTTGCCCTCGCGCGTAAGGAGCACACGCAAACGCTGGGCTTCGAGGGCGATTCGAGCAGTCCGGGCCAAATCCAGAACGACGTCGCTCTCTGCAAGTCCGGTGGGACCGCGCGCTCCGAAATCGGCGCCACCGTGAGCTGGATCCAGGACCACGGTTAGCCCAGGGGCCTCTTCCGGGGGCGTGGATGGCGGGACCTGCTGAGGCAGGGGACTGGAGGGAGCTTGCACCTGGGGAATCGCTGCCATCTCGACGCTTCGATTTCGCCGAGCTTGCTGCGAGGGGAGCCGCAGCGTCAGGAGCGCCGTGCCTGCGAGCGTTAATGTTACTAGCGAGCGCAGTCGCCACATGATGTCGAGGATACCAGAACTGGGCAGGTGACTTCATCGCTGCACTTCGTAAAGCGGGATCATTGTTCCCTTTTCAGGATTGTTGGGTAATCTGCGAGGTTGCCATCCATCGATTCAAAGACGCTCACGACACCCTTCCATTGCGCGGCAGCAACAGCAACGGAGATTTTGCCTTACTGGAACACCCCCGAAAGGTTCTTTGGAGATTCTTATTCACAAAGACACTCCGGATTGAGGCACCGGTGCCGTCCGTCACGTTTCACGCTGTGCTGGTGCCCTGCTTTTGCGGCCTGTATAGCCACCTTTTCTGTTCTCCTTCTGACCAACCTACCGGCCTCGCGACCTAGTCACAATCCGTTCCGGCCGGTATATGGAATGCGGATTCGCCTTATCATCGCTTGACCCTGCGACAGTCTTCGTGAAATGTCGAGGAACCTTTGATCTTCATCCACGTTTGCGTAGCTGGAATTGGCCGAGTGAAACTGTTGTAAGCCACCTCAATGTGTAAAAACGGGGTGCTCTGCTTTTGCTGATGTGTGCATGCCAATGAGTTGGAAATAATTAAGGCATGAGTATTCAAGCCGTTGGAATAAATCACACGCAAGCTTCTGTTTGGCAATCAACTTGCCAAGCCGAAGCCAGTGCGGCCAGCCCTCCACGTGCCGTCGAGGCACGACGTGGTGGCGGAAGGGGAGCGGCTCGGAAGAGATGAAGCTCGCGAACTCGAGTTTACTTGCTGAAGTAAAGGGACGTTTTCAAGCGGAGAAGCAAGGATTAACAGGGGGTAATTTATGAAGCGGTTCATTTTCTTATTCTTGATGACGGGCGGATCGATTTTTGCGGTGCTGCCCACGGCACGAGCGCAAGATTCGGAGAATCACGTCGAATTCGGTATTTTCGGCGATTATTTCCGTCTCGGCGCAACTCGGGGCCCCTCGCTCGCGGGCACGGGCGCGACGTCCTTTGGCGGCGTAGGAGCACGGTTGTCAATCAATGTCTCGCGAAGGTGGCAAATCGAGCCAGAGATGAATTACGACTTTGCTGCATCCTTTGCCGAGGGGTTTACCGGCCCTTCCGGTACCGTGGCAGGCTTCAACACATCCAGCCTGCGCATTCTGCACGGGATGATTGGTCCTAAGTTTCAAAGCGGCGGCGGAGCATTCCGCGCCTTTCTTACTGTAAAAGGTGGCGCCGATGATTTCATATTTTCGTCGGCCCCAGTCACTTTTTCCACCTTCACAAGCACGGTTAGCGGTCTTCGCGCCAATTCCGTAGTTGGCGTCATCTATCCGGGTGGCGGTATCGAGGCTTATCTCGGGCCCATCGGTTTGCGCCTGGATGTGGGTGACGAAATCTACTTCCAGAGCGGACATCACAATAACCTCCGCATCACGGTGGGCCCGAGTATCCGGTTCTAAGGAAACGGAATCTCCAGCAACTAGCTCCTCACAGCAGATCGCGGCGGAGGCTCAATACCCCGCCGCGATCTTGGCGTTTGCTTGGACACTGCTAGGCTATTCGGCCAATTGGATGGATTCGATATGCATCGTCTTCGACGGCTCGTCGTAGGTGCCGGAGACGCGAACCCGCTGCCCGGCGAACCCCGCCGGTTTCTGCTGATCATCCAGTTGGTACACCGTCTTGGTTTCCGGAGCGACGACAACAAAGGACCCACCCGCCTTGGCGCATTGCAGCGTGCAATCCTTGGCGTTCTTCGTTCCGTTTTGCCTCATCATCTTGTCATGCGCCCCATCAATGGCGCAGCGGCGGTCCATAATCTCCCCGACTAGGTTTAGGCTCCGCTGGGTATCCGTCCTCTGGAGGTATCTTGGGGCGGGTATCGCCGGAAGAGTTGCTCCCAGAAGAATTGCTGCTATCACCATCGCTGGCTTTAGCATTGCGCTTCCTTACTCCGATCCGCGAGATTCGGTAACCGGCTCGCGGCGAATCGCGTTGATTCCATCTGGTTTTCACGTTCCTGTCTCGTGGAGCCGTTGCATGATCCGGCTTTGCTCGTGCGTAGAAGATTCTTAGGCGGGTCGCGGAACCCAATACGCAGAACTGTCTATATTTGACGGCGAATAACTACGCGATTACGGAGCGGATCTATGAAGCTGATCGTTGATAGGTGAGGAAGGACCGAGACCCCGATCGAACCGGATAGCGCTTAGGCGACTGCCCGGGCAACTCTCTTGATGCGCCAAGTCATGTTCTCCGCGCTCTGGGCTCGATGGGGTTCACTGATTTCGCGAACGCTCATCTTTGCTCCACGTCGGCATGTCACTTGAAATACATGGCCATACGGGGAGGTCACTTCAAAGATGCCGTCCTGGTTGCGAAGAATTTCGGCAGGATTCAGGACTTCGACTGTGCCGTTTACCGTTTCGATCATCGCGCCTCCCGCTTGCAAGTTCGTAAGATTCGGAGACGCCATTAACCTAAATTATCGGCTCCGCGACAATACTTATTTTTATGCATTTCTGCACACTGAAAGCAAAAGACTTGCGTCGTCACCAAGCGGAGTGTCAGCAAAAGACTATAGCCGAGACCGAAAGGCCGGCGAGCCCTAACCAGCAGCCACAAACATAAGATCGTTCACGTTTTTCCTCGAATTTTGCTTCCATGAGGCCATCACATCGACACTAATGTCTCGCTGAGGTTGACCGAACTTGGGGTCCGATCCTCTTTGGGCGATTGTTGGGGCGGGCCGGCGATTTGCTGTCCAACGAGCAAGGGCCGAGGCGAACTCAGGGCTCTATGATCTGATTGCGCACGGCGTAGCGCACCAGTTCGCTGACGGAGTGTAGCTCGAGTTTCCGCATGATATTCGCTCGATGAGTTTCCGCCGTCTTAACACTGATGCCCAGGGTCACTGCCACTTCTTTGCTGCTTCTGCCTTCCGCCAGCAACTGCACGATCTCCCTTTCGCGGGAAGTGAGCCGGTTGCGCATTAAAACTCGCGGCTCGGTGACGGAACTCTGCCTGCAGAAGCCATCGATCAGCATTTCTGCGGCACGGGACGTAAAGAAAGAGCGGTGGTTCGCCAGCGCTTCGATAGCGATGAGCAGGTCGCGATCTGCATCCGATTTCATGATGTAGGCTCGTGCGCCGGCATCGACGATTTCTCGAACCAACTGATCGGAATAGTGCAGCGAGAGGATCACTACTTCCGTCTTAGGCAGCTGTTTTCGTATTTTCCGAGCGGCTTCGAGGCCATTCAAATCCGGCATGCTGATATCCATAACCACAATATCGGGCTTATGTTGTTCAGCCAACGTGATCGCTTCCCGTCCTGTCGCAGCTTCGCCACATACGACCCATCCGGTACGCGAAGAGAGAAGGGCTTTCAGGCCTCGCCGAATGATGTCGTGATCATCGGCGACGAGGATGCGGAGGTTGCTCATTTTCCCAGCTCTACCAGATTTTTATCCCCTGCCGCGCAAGATACAAGCTATTTGTCGATTGTACCGCGACTTCCGATAGCATGGATAATATACCGGCGGCGGCCTTTGATCCCATCCGTGCTTCCCTGTGTTTCCAACTTTCTGTATATGAGATTCCATTGGACAAGCGGTAAATGCACCTCTCGGCGGGAGGGCGCACTTTGGGACCCGCCAATGACGATTTCATTCCGAAAGCCAGAACTTGTGTGTCGAAAATCTTATGCAGATAACTTCACTCCCGAGGGCATAGCAGCGTCTGTTCACTAGGTTATAATGCACTCGCTTTCCGTGAAAACTGCAGCGGCCATCCGACACGTTCCCTTCGAAGACCTCGGTGCCTTTGAGACCGTCCTCACCAGTAGCGCCTATCGCATCCACTATTGCGATGCGGGCATAGACGACCTCCGTAGCCCGCAGTTGGCGGATTGTGACCTCCTCGTGGTTCTCGGAGGTCCCATTGGAGCATATGAGGAAGAAAAATATCCGTTTCTGCTAGATGAGATCGCCATGATTCAGAAGCGCTTGAATTTTGCCCGGCCGGCGCTCGGCATTTGTCTTGGGGCGCAACTCTTTGCGCGTGCCTTGGGCGCTCGAGTTTATCCCGGGACGGCGAAAGAGATCGGATGGGCGCCGGTTACGCTTACCTCGGGAGGGAAACAGAGCCCGGTGAAGTGCCTGGAGAGCGTGACGGTCCTACATTGGCATGGTGACACTTTTGATCTTCCCCAAGGAGCGGAACTCCTCGCTTCTACGGCGATTTGTCAAAACCAGGCATTCAGTTACGGAAAGTCCGCACTTGCGTTTCAGTTCCACCCGGAAGCGTCGGCGAAGAACTTCGAGAGCTGGTTGATTGGGCATGCCGTGGAGATCAGCAGCGTGCCGGGTCTTTCAGTTACTAAGCTACGTTCCGATACAGCTCGTTTTGCTCCCGAGTCTGCACCCCTTGGTCAGCAGTGCCTTCGGGAGTGGTTAGAGGGACTCCATTAAATGAAATCGAGCCAACTCGCGACGTCTGTTTGGCTTCTCAATCGTTGAATCGCGACGAGAGAAATTAGTATGAGAGTCGCAGCTAATGCGATAAATTGCGGCTCGTGTAATTAGAGACGAAGCGCGTGATCTTTCTCCTCGGCGACAATCCGCCTCAGACATTCACGAATTTGCATCGTTTTAGGGTTGATGGCGGTGCTCTTACCGACATTCCTCAAAACGCCAAACCGTGGCACGTGTGCCACCTGAGCTGTCTGGCAGTCCTGCTGCTTCAACTCTTCTTTGCAGCAGCAGCTCGGGCTCAGGTCCAAGTGCCCGTGGGACGCGGCATAGTGCGCCTGGAAGCGACTCAACAAAAGAAACAGGGCGACCGCTACATCGCCGATGGTGATGTAGACCTGCGCTATTTGGACATGCGACTGAGGGCGGATCACATCGAGTACGACTCGAAAACATTTGACGTCGTTGCGCGCGGTCATGTCCTCTTCGACTACAAAACGCAACATATCGAGGCGCCCGAAGGCCATTATAACGTTCGCAGCGATGAGGGCGTTTTCCTTCACGTGCAGGGAACAATCAACGTCGCTCGGCGCCCGAACCCCAATGTGCTGTTCTCCACCAATCCGATTTCCTTCGAAGCGGAGGAAGTGGACCGGATCAGCGAGCAAACGTACGTGTTCAAGAAAACTTGGCTGACGATTTGCATGCCTAACCGGCCTGTGTGGAAGTTCTATTCTGTCCGCTCCACTCTCAAAGTTGATCAGAAGGTCGTCTTAGTTCGGGCGAATTTTCGATTGCTGAAGGTGCCCCTCATCTACCTGCCCTATGCCAGCATTCCCGCGAGCCAAAAGGTGCGCCAATCGGGCTTTCTGCTGCCCGAGGTTGCTAATAATTCCGTGAATGGCTTCGTAATCGGCGATTCGTATTATTGGGCGCCGACGGACTGGATGGACGCGGAGCTCGGCGCTCAACGCCTGAGCAAGCGAGGGTGGGGCCAAAGCCTCGACCTCCGTGCCTTGCCGGAGAGTAACCTAAATTTGGGCATCCACTATTATGGGGTGGAGGATCGCGGATTGCCCGGGCCAAACGGGACTTTGATTCCGGAAGGCGGCAGCGAAGCACGTCTTCTTTTCACGACTGACCTGACGCATGGTTGGCGCGGAGTGGCGGACGTCAATTACCTAAGTTCACTCACTTTCCGCCTGGCCTTCGCTACAACTTTCAACGAGGCGATTATTTCTGAGGAGCATAGCGACGCCTTTGCAACAAATAACTTTCGTGGATTCAGCCTGAATATTGCGGCTCTCAATTATAAGGACTTTCTGAACGCGCAGCCAGAAACCAGCATTGTGCTCCGTAGCGCACCTGAGATTCGTTTCAGCTCTGCGGAGCGAGCCTTCTGGGATAGATGGCCAGTGTATTTTGGGTTCGATAGCGTCAGTGGCGCTGTGCGCCGTTCGGATACGCTCATTGATACAGCGCAATATGTGGAGCGCTCAGAACTTGCCCCGCATATGACGCTTCCGGTGCGCTGGGGATCTTGGTTTGGAATTACCACCACAGCAGGATTCAGGTTTACAGATTACAACGAGCAACTCGTCAATGGCATGCCGGCTGCGCAAGGCCTCGTCCGCACTGACGGTGAGTTCAGTGTCCAATTGCGTCCGCCAGCATTTGAAAGGATATGGAATCGAGGCAAGACTAAATGGAAACACGTGATGGAGCCTCTGATCGCCTATAACTATGTGACGGGCATTCAGGACTCCAGCCGGATCATTCGCTTCGATGAGGACGACACGATTACTGATACGAGCGAAGTCGAATCCGCCCTCACCCAGCGATTCTTCCGCAAAACGGGCGATGGTCAGGCGGAAGAGTTTCTTGCCTGGCGTGTCGCGGCAAAATATTACTTTGATCCAACCTTTGGTGGAGCATTGGTTCCGGGCCAGCGCAACGTCTTTGCCGCACTCGATTCCATCACGCCTTTTGCCTTCGCTGATAAGCCTCGGCATTGGTCCCCGATCGTAAGTGACGTGAAAATGAACTATAGCGCACGATACGACATTCAATTGGAGACAGACTACGATCCGCTTCCGAACAGATTGTCCGCATATGGTCTTATTGGCACGGTGCACCCGTATCGCCAGTCCTTCCTCAGCCTCGCGCAGTTCCGATTGCACACCGATCCCATACTGCAACCACGGCAGAATCAGATTCGTGTGACAGGTGGCTGGGGCCAGATGAATCGCAAAGGGTGGAATACGGCGACCTCACTCGCATATGATACGATCCAGCATACGCTGCAATACGAGGTGGTGCAGGCGAGCTACAATGGCAGTTGTTGTGGTATTAGCTTTGAATATCGCCGTCTTGCTCTAGGGCCCCTTCGAAACGACAACCAATTTCGCGCGGCTTTGCTCATCGCGAATATCGGGACGTTCGGAACTTTGCGCCGGCAAGAAAGAGTGTTCTAGCTGCTTTGGCGAATGCTCAAATCCCTGTGAAGCACGATCGCCACAACGCCAATTCGGTACAATATAACCAGCACTGTGCCTCCTCGAACTGGCACGACGTTGCTGCAAAGTTGGCTGTGCTGCAGGGAACCTACTCTGTGTGTGTTCGGTCTGAAAGAGGCATAAGACACCAATTCTCGCCGGGTAATCCGTTGAACCTGCTGTAGTGGGAGAACAGATGTTTGAGCGTCGTTCCGCGCTGTTGGGCTTCATTTCGAGTCTTCTGGACCTGGCTCTAACGGCGCTGTCGTTTCCGGTTGCCTATTGGGTCCGAATGCGGGTGCTCACCCGCATGCTTGGCTCGGATGTCGTGCACCCGCGTATTTATCCCTTTTCGATGTACTGGACGCTTTTTGCCGCCGTTTTGGTGATCTGGTTCCTGATCGGCCACTTCCTCCGCACTTATCGTGACATTGAACTTCGCAGCCGCCAACAACTGGTAGGCGACGCAGCCAAACTGATTATCCTGGGAGTAGTGGTCTTAAACGCGGCATTGTACTTTTTCCGGGCCGACTACATCAGCAGGGCCTTTATCCTCACGATCGCGGCGGTTGATTTTGCTCTCGTGGTGGCCGGTAGAATGGCTTTGCTTGGAGGCAGCAGGCGGCTGCGAGAGAAGTTCCAAAGATTTCACTACTGCCTGATTGTGGGGCTCGGCCAGAATGCGCGCGAACTTGCCTCGTTGATTGAACAGAGTGAGCCGCAGGGCTTGCGTTTGATCGGATTCGTGAACCCCGGAATGGAATTGGAATCCAGAATCGGCGGTCTGAAATCTCAGTATCCGATCTTTGCTTTAGCCGATGCCTACGGCATCCTTCAGAATCACGTTGTCGACGAAGTCCTTTTCGCGGTCAATAACGACGAACTGGAAAGCTTGGAGGCTCTCATTGATCGTTGTCATAAGGAGGGTATCCGCACGCGGGTGGACCTGGGTTTTTTCCCACGAACGTTCCCCCGGGTGCACCTCGAAAACCTGCGTCACGTTCCCCTGCTGACCTTAGGTTCAACACCTAACAACGAATTTGCGTTGTTTGCCAAGCGCGCGGCCGACCTCATTGTCAGCGCGTTAGCACTCATCCTGCTTACCCCTCTCATGCTGATTCTGGCAACTCTCGTGCGCTTGACTTCTCCGGGGCCCATTCTGTATCGCCAGACTCGCTCCGGCCTGAATGGCCGTCGTTTTACCCTGTATAAATTCCGCTCCATGGTAGCCAATGCCGATGAGCTTCGCTCGGAGCTGGAAGCCCTCAACGAAATTGTGGGCCCCGCATTCAAAATGAAAAATGATCCCAGGTGCACGCCACTCGGCCGTTGGCTGCGAAAATTCAGCTTGGATGAACTGCCGCAGCTTTGGAACGTGCTGATCGGAGAGATGTCCTTCGTGGGCCCCCGTCCGCCTTTGCCTCAGGAAGTGGAGAGGTACGCACCGTGGCAGAGGCGGCGCTTGCGCATGCGTCCGGGCCTGACCTGTTTGTGGACACTCGAGGGCCGAAACCGGCTGAGCTTCGAGCGTCTCGTGCAGTTTGATCTGGCCTATATTGACAATTGGTCATTGTGGCTGGATTTGAAGATCTTTGTGAAGACCATTCCGCATGTTGCGCTAGGCCGCGGCGCGAGCTGAAGGAGCGCTTCCCTTTCGCTGGCGCCCCTTTAGTTGATAATAGAGAGCCAGCGCCAAGCCGGCCAAAAACCAGAAGAGAAACACCACCACGGAATCCCCAAAGTCGTAGTGCACGATCGAAGTCACCAGGAATCCGCTTGTAGCGCCGAGGATTCCCAAGGAAAGGCCGTAAGGGAACGGATCAGCGGATTTCCGGCTTTGCGTCACCAGGCGCACCAGCATAAAACAATAGGCGGCCATCAAGGCGATCCAAGACGCCAGCACCAGCAATCCCGATTCAACGCCGATCTGAATTGGCGTCGAATGGAAATGCAGTAGAACGCCGTACTTCCGAACCGCCTGCAGGTCAAATTTTGAAGGCTCGTCCCGCACAACGTTCATACCCACACCAAACCAGGGATGCGCTTCGATCAGTTTGATCGCGTCACGCCACATGAGAACGCGGTAGTCCGTGCCCGGATCGCTCAGATCGATCACGCCCATATGCCGCCATCGGTGCATAACTAGGCTTGTTCCGGCAACCGCCACAATGAGAATCGTAGGGATGATGAGCGTTCTCGCCCAATGCCTGAGAAAGAAGCAAAGCTCGACCACGCATCCAAACGCGAACGCCAGCCAGGCAGCACGCGTGAGCGTCATCGCCAGCGCCAGACCAAAGGCCAGCAAGAGTCCCGCGAAAACCGCGGTCGAAAGCCGTGAATATCTCCGATGACTCAGCCACAATCCGAAAACCAGGCAGCCAAGAAGCTGCAGCACGGCGGCGTAGGTTACGAAATGACTGTAGAAAGCCCGGGCGCGCGCAGGCCGATCCGTTTCTATTTGCATTCCGAGATCGTTCAAACTCCTGGCGCGCGAACCGTTGTCAGAAGGAATCGCGATGGGAACGGCATCTTTCATAATTTCGATACCACCACCGTGGACGACCCGAAGCTGCATGGGTTTGCCCGTGGGCTCGGAATTCAAGCGACCTAAGAACTCTTGCGGCCTCTCGATGTTATGGCCGTCGACCCGGAGAATGACGTCGCCGTCTCGAATTCCCGCGCGATAAAAGCTCGTGCCGGGAAGCGCATGATCTACACGTAAACCGACACCATCTATGTAGTTCCAGCCTGCCCAAGCGACTCCCACCAGTGAGGAAAGAAAAAGAACCGCCAGCAGTTGCTTGGCGCGCCGGGCATTCGCAACGTTATGTGCCACGAGCAGAACGAGAAAAATGAGCGCGACCTTGCGCATCCCTTCCCAGCTCGATGCCGGCATGGGGGAGAGTAGCGTCGACACGGTAGCGAGCGATAAATAGATCAGGATCGGAATGTCCAGCGGCGAGCTTTTCAGGATTCCACGGCGCACAAAGGCAAGGCGTAGAACCCAAGCGAAAGCGGCGCCCGCGTAGGCAATATGGGATGCCGCAATGGAGAGAGGTTGCGCCAGGACGAAGAGGAAAAGAAAAAACCCCGTGATCGCTTCGAGAATCCCGGACAGCCTGCCGGTCAGCTCGGAAACCGCGTGGCGCGGCGGACTTACGTCGAGCACGGCATCGGCAATCTGATTCGTTGCCATCGCGGACTAGTCTCCCATTCTGTTCTCACTTAGTCGAGTCGAAAGGCTTGTTGGGGCAGGGTGTATGTAACGGCGCGCCTTCTAGAGTTTTTGTGACATGACGTCCGTCGTGCGCGCTGGGGTTCCAACGATCCTGAGGTACTTGCCAAAGCGGACGGGATAATAAGCGTTTCCACGGTTCTGGGCAGAGAGCACAATAGGGGCTCCCGGAAAATCCGGCGCGTGGGGCGCGGACTATGGGGACTAAAAGAGTGGTACCAGCTTTCGTGCACGCCGCGGATTTGAGGCCCACGCCATCCTGACCGTGCGTCTGCTACGATTGTTTCATGCTGACGTACAAGCCCTTTCAGGCTGTGCTGTTTGACTGGGACGGCACACTGCTCGATTCGTATCAGGCGGACGCCAACGCTTACGTCCAGATGTTTCGCGCCCTGGGGGTTTGCTGGCAACCTGGCAACCTGGCGCAACATTACTCGCCGGACTGGCATAACGTCTATCGAGCCGCAGAACTGCCGCCGGACCGCTGGCCGGAAGCGGATCGGCTTTGGCGTCGCTTCTATCGTTCGGAACGCCCTCTGCTGCAGACCGGCGCCCGCCTCGTCTTACAAACATTGGCGCAACGATTTCGGCTCGGCCTAGTCAGCAGCGGCAGCAGCTTGCGGGTTCGCTCGCAGATTCGCGCATTTGGGCTGGAGCATCTTTTTGGCGTGAGTATCTTCGGTGACCAGGTCCCCCACCGCAAGCCGCATCCCCTGCAACTTCAGCTTGCCATTCGCCAGCTGGGTCTCGAGCCCGGCTCCTGCATCTACATCGGAGACGCGCCTGAGGACGTGAAGATGGCTCGGCGTGCCGGCGTAGCTGTTGTCGGCGTTCTCCAGCATTCTCCAGTTCCCGAAAGCCTGCGCGCTTCGCGGCCAAACGTACTAATTAAGACCATCAGTTCGCTTCCTGAGCTTATCTGGCACAGCTAACGCGGAGGGGTCGCGTCTGGCGGACTCTGGCGGGGCAAGTTATCGGGCGGCCGCGGCGCGTACTGATCCCAGCGGATGATCAGACGAACGGGAATACTTAAACCCTTATCGTCAAACGATCCGTCAGAACGCGAATACGCCGGCAGCCAATATTTGTTGGCTACTGGCTGTCGATAAGTCTCGAAGATGGTAAAGGGCAGTTGTGAAGCATGTGCGTCGCCGGTTTCAGTAACCCATTTACCGTACGTTTTCACGATCGCCAAGTCATGGTCGTCGACCCAAACGAGCCCATCGAAATATGCCCGAGCGCGTTCGAGTTGCCGTGGCTTGACCTGGAATACATACGTGTTCAGCTCATCAACCGGCTGCTTACCCTCATAGGCGATCTCATATTTGGGCAGATTGGCGCTGACCAGAGGAAATGCCGGAATTTTCGAGAGCGCCTCGATATCGTCGCGCTCCAGATTCAGAAACTTCAGCGTTGACTGCGGCTCTCCATCAGTCTTCCGCCGAGCGTCGTCGGCAATCGGGAGCGAGGGCGAGCTGATCTCCGCCTGGCCGGAAACTTTGCCGTCAGACCCGATTTCCTCCAGGCGCACCGTTTTCCGATAACCATAGGTTGCGAAGAGATGCGCAAGCTGGTCCTCTTGTCCGGAAAATCGCCGGATGATTTCGTCCGGAGCGATTGGCGGCTGTTCCGCAGGCGTTTCAGGCCGAGTGGGAATCCGGACGATCTCCGGAGGCTTGGGTGGTGTTTGCGGGCCCACGGGCTCTTGAGCAGCGAGTGGGACCGCGAAGAAGTTCCCCGCAGGAGCCACCATCAGCAGAAAAGCTAGAACCAGAATGATGCGTTTTAGGATCACGGTTTCTTAAGATGCCCGATCAGCCGGTGCCGTTTACTCCAACCATCCTCGAGATCGCCTTCCTATTATATCCGCTAGCCTTGCACGAAGAGCCTTTCGGTTGGGCTTTCTGAATTTCTTTGTATGCGCTCTGGTAAAATCCCTTGCCGCGGCTGCGAAGGCGCTGGCAGGCGGCAATGCGGGCGGAAAAACAAGCCAAGCGATTCTTCGTTTCGGGCAGAGTGCAAGGCGTCGGGTATCGTTATTTTGCCATGGATACGGCCGAGCAAATTGGCGTTACAGGTTACACCAAAAACCTGGCCGATGGGCGCGTGGAAGTCTATGCCATCGGCACCAGCGCTCAGCTTCGCGACCTCGCTCGGGAGTTGCGACGCGGCCCGGCGCTTGCCGCCGTGTCTGATGTCGACGAAGTCGAGGCAGAAGTTTTGTTGGCTTTTAGCTCCGGATTCTCCGTGACTTTCGATCGTTAAAATCTCCGGCTCGAGGCTCATAATGGATGATCTCAAGAAGTTGATCCGTGAAATCCCGGATTACCCCAAGCCAGGCATTCTTTTCTATGATCTGACTACGCTGCTCAAAGATAGGCACGGCTTTCAAAAACTAGTGGATAGGCTTTGCGATCATTATGCGGATCGCAAAGTTGACGTGGTGGTGGGAGTGGAGGCGCGCGGTTTCATATTCGCTCCCGCGCTGGCATATCGCTTAGGGGCTGGATTCGTTCCCGTCCGAAAGCCTAAGAAATTGCCCGCCAAGACGGCCAAAGTTTCCTACCAACTCGAGTACGGCACCGATACGCTGGAAATCCACGAAGATGCCATCCGCCCGGGCCAAAGCGTCCTGATCAGCGATGATCTGCTCGCCACTGGAGGTACGGCGGCCGCCACGGTGAAACTCGTGCGGACCCTCGGTGGCACTGTGAATGGCGTCGCCTTCGCAGTCGAACTTACTTTCCTGAATGGCCGCGCGAAATTGCCCGGCCTGGATGTCTTCTCCCTCATCCAGTACCAGACCTGATCTGTCGATTTTGATCCGGGGCTTTCGATCCGGATAAGTGAGCTACCGGCCGGCTTCCCGGTCTGCCTCATCGCCAGCCGGAGCGATGATGTCTCCCTGAATTTTGCCGGTATTCTTCAATGCTCCCAAGTGTCGCTTGGCGGCGCGTTGGCGCACAATCTCAAACAAAACCACTCCCGCGGCTACAGAAACATTCAACGAGCGCACCGGGCCGCTTGTCGGAATGGAAACCACAAAATCGCAGCGGTCCTTGACGAGCTGGTGGAGTCCTTTGCCTTCGCCGCCCAGCACTAACGCCACTGGTCCGCTTAGATCGATCTCTGTGTGGTGCTTCTCGGCCCGTTCATCCAACCCAACCAACCAGTAGCCCGCTTCCTTAATTTCTTCCATGGCGCGCGCTAGATTTGTCACCCGCGCAACGCGCAGGTGCGCCGCCGCTCCGGCTGACGCGCGAACCACGGCTTCGGTCAGTCCCACGGCACGTCGCTCCGGAATCACCACACCGCGCGCGCCTGCCGCCAGGGCAGTCCGAATAATGGCCCCCAGATTCTGCGGATCTTCCACACCGTCAAGCAGCACAAGCAGGCCGGATGCCGCAGGAGAACCGTCCCCGCCGAGAAGCTCCTCGAGCGAGGCGCTGGCCTCCGCAGCGATCAAAGCGACGACGCCCTGATGGTCGGGCATTCCCGCGGCGCGATCGACTTGCAGCCGTTCTTCAAATCGTACGGACACACCATTGCGCCTGGCTAGGCGAACGATTTCTTCCAGCCGGTCGCCATGCCGTCCCCGTACGATCAATACGGATTGAACTGGCCTTCGAGCAGCGAGCGCTTCTCTCACAGCGTGGATGCCGGTCAATTTTTGCATTGGCGAGGAACGAGCCGAAACTTCTGGCAAAGGCGGCGAGCCGAAGCAGCTAGAGGGACCCTAGCTCTCGAGCGTGGCGATCGCCTGGGCGGCAATGGCTTCACCGCGGCCTACTGCACCGACGCCTTCGTTTGTTTTTGCTTTCAGATTAATGCGGGAAGCCTCGATTCCCAGTGCCTGAGCTAGCGCCTCCCGCATGGCGGAAAAATGCGGGCCCAGTTTGGGCCGCTCTGTAATCACGATGGCGTCCAGGTGCATAATGCGCAAACGCCGTTCCGCCAGCAGACCCCGCACGTGTTCCAAAAAACGAAGGCTATGCGCACCTTTCCACTTCGGATCCGTGTCCGGGAAATGCGTGCCAATATCACCGAGGCCCGCAGCGCCCAAAAGTGCATCGCAGATGGCGTGTGCCAGCGCGTCTCCATCCGAATGACCGACCGGGCCTTTTTCGAAAGGGACTTCAATGCCACCGAGCACGAGCTTGCGGCCTGCGGCCAGCCGGTGCAAGTCATACCCGATCCCGCATGGGCTCACCGCCCAACCTCGGCTGCCATGCGTTCGCGGCTCAAATAGAACTCGGCAATCTCCAAATCGCCGGGTCGGGTGATCTTCAAATTGCGTTCCGAGCCCAGCACAACGTGAACGTCGTGTCCCAGCCGCTCGACCAGAGCCGCTTCGTCCGAAGTTGTAAATCCGTCGGCCGCGGCTCGCGCGAATGCCTCGCGAAGTAGGCCGGCTTCAAAGACCTGGGGCGTTTGCGCCAGAACAATGCGTTCCCGTGGGATGGTCGCTGTGATCAGCGCAACGTCCTCCGGCAAGCTGGCGCGCTTCACCTCTTTCACCGTATCCATAGCCGGAATGCCCAGAATCGCGGCGCGGCACCGCCGAGCCTCCCCGATCACACGCTCCACCTGATCGCGGGTTACCAAGGGCCGAACGGCATCGTGGATCAAGACCAATTCCGTCTCTTGTGAAACTTCGGTGAGCGCCTTAGCCACGGATTCCTGCCGCGTGTCCCCTCCCTGCAAAACGCGAAAGGGCCTGGAGAGACGCTCTGCGGCAATCCGCTGGTTCAGAGGCTCGATTTCATCGGCGTGAGTGGCAATCAGAAACTTGCTGATTAAGGGAGAGGCCGCCAATCTTCGCAACGTAAACACGACCAGCGGCACACCGTCCAACAAGCGGAATTGCTTGGGTGCATCGGCACCCATGCGGGTACCGAGCCCTGCTGCCGGCAATATGGCGACAATTGAAGGCATATCGCGGATGTGCACAGGCGCCAAGCTCAGGGCGCATCGAAGTTCAAGACTCTACACCTCTTGCAGCCATCTCCAGATCAAGCCGCACTGATTCCTCAAGATTGACTAGGGTCCGGTACGACCGCACGCGGGAGCCGCTCCGGCCCGGCAGGTGCTTCGGCCGCTCTCGCGGGGGCTTCGACGGGCTGCGTCACATGATTTCTCGATAGCTCGCGGTCATCATAACGCCCGAAGATCATCTTCCCAGCCGTCGTTTGATGCACGGACGTGACGATGATATCCACCGTCTTGTTGATAGCCCGCCTCCCGCCATCCACAACTACCATCGTGCCATCATCGAGGTAAGCTACTCCCTGGTTGTACTCCTTGCCCTCGCGGAGGATAAACACCCGCATGGCTTCGCCCGGCAGCACGACAGGCTTCAACGCGTTGGCCAACTGGTTCACGTTCAGCACATCCAGACCCTGCAGCGTCGCCACTTTGTTCAAGTTATAGTCATTAGTTACGATCTTTGCGTCGTAACGCTTGGCCAGCTCGATCAATTTCATGTCTACTTCCGCGATCTGCGGAAAATCGTCTTCGGCGACTTCCACTTCCAGATGCGGCATCTTCTGCATTCTTTGCAGGACTTCCAGACCGCGGCGGCCGCGTTGCCGTTTCAGGCTATCCGGCGAATCGGCCACCAATTGTAATTCCCGAAGCACAAACTGAGGCACGACCAGAACACCCTCCAGGAAGTAGGCTTCGCAAATATCGGCGACGCGGCCGTCGATGATCACGCTCGTGTCCAGAATCTTTGGCTGGCGCCGATTTCCCCTCTCGGTGCCGAAAAGGCCGCCGAGGGCCTGTAAGTTCAGCATGTCGCCTTTTCGAGCGCCGAGGACTAGTCCGATATACGTCATCACCAGCAGAACGCCGATATCCAAAAAAGACCGCGAGTCTTCCGGGATCGTCGTCCGGCTCACGACCAGGCCCATCAAGTAGGCGCCCACAATGCCCAGAATGGAGCCCACCGCGGCGCCGATCAGCCGCCGCAAACTCGCCCGTTGCAAACGGATCTCGAATAAGAAAACAGAGATGGCAAAAAGGAGACCTACTACTGCGGCCGCCGGACGGCTGAGTCCGAAGGGATGAAAATGGTACCCGGCAGCAATGCACGCGGTGGCGAATACCAGCCGCACGACCAACTGGTCCCACCAACTGCCAAAACGGACTTCTCTCCGAGAGCCGCTGAACTCAGGAGTCAATTTCGCGCGGCTGAATTCGGAAACCGGTGCTTCGGGGGCCTGCCCAATTCGGGCATAAGAGCGAGGCATAAGAGAACCTCATAAATTGGCTTTGGCTGATAAATGTTGCAAGTGAAGTGAGCATGATTTGTATAAACGTCTCCTGGGGAACGGTGCGCAATAAATCGAAGAATGAACCCCGGAGTTGAGCTAGGAGCGGCTTACCCTCACGCCGCAGCGGAAGCATTGTAACACGCAGGTCAAGCTTAGGATGCTGTAGAGCAAGGCTTTACACGCCGAACGTTGTTTCTCAATGCCGTCAGGGCAGATAAAAGCGAGGTACCCGTGTGCCTAACGCGCAACACAACTCGGAAGTTACGGTCCCCAGTTGTCCCGCCACTTCGGAGACGTACTGAGCGGCATTCCCATCGGCACCGTAGAAAGTTGCCACGTCGCCCACACTTACATCCGGAATGTCGGTCACGTCGGCGGTGGTAAGGTCCATCGACACCGTGCCGACCAGTGGCGCAAATCGGCCGCGAATGATCACACGGCCCTTGTTCGTAAGGGCGCGGGGAAGGCCATCGGCATAGCCGGCCGAAATTACGGCCACCCGGGAAGGGCGCTGCGCCACCCAACGGCCGTTATAACCCACCGCCTGGCCCGGCGCGGTATCGCGCACCGAAATCAGCCGCGCGCGCAGGGCCAGCGCAGGCTGCAGTGGAAGTTTCGCGTTCGTCTGCGCCGTGAGTTCAGACGGTTCGTAGGATTGGTGGTAGCCATAGAGCACCAGACCCGGCCGAACCATGTTCGCCCAAGTTTCAGGGCGAGAGGCGACCGCTGCGCTATTGGCCAAATGCATCAGAGGGGCCGAAACGCCCAGGCCGCGCAGATGCTCCAGGATACGCTCAAACTCTTTCTGCTGCTTTTCGACGGAATCATTGGTGAAGACTTCCGAGGAGGCAAAATGCGTGAAAATGCCCTCGCATTCGATGTGTGGGCATGAGGCCAGTGTTCGGGCGAAGCATGGCACCTCGGCCGGAGAGAGCCCCAGGCGATTCATCCCGGTTTGGAACTTCACGTGGAATTTGATCCGGCGGCGCACTCGCGCCGCAGCGCGCTCCAGTGGGCGCAATTGCTCGCAGCGGGTGATGGCCGGCGTTAAGTCGTATTCGATAAGCCGCTTTTCTTCGCCAGGCCAGAAGCCGGTGAGCACGAGGATCGGCTTGCGTATTTTCCCCTCGCGCAGCTCGATTCCCTCGGCCGTGCAGGTCACGCCAAACCAGTCTGCGCCGGCGCGGGCGAGAGCGCGCGCCACGGGAACGGCGCCATGGCCGTACGCGTTTGCCTTCACCACCGCGAGGATTTTCCGCGGCGGCCGCGAACCTGATTGGCCTGCGGGGTTGACGTGCCGCCGAATGGCCTTCAAGTTGTGCGCGAGCGCACTCAGCCGAATCTCTGCCCAGACCGGGCGGCCATCAAATCGAATGCCTCGTTGCATAGCGGAAACATTCAGCCTAAACCAAAAATGTGCGGGGGGCAAAATCAGGAGCAGTTGGACCGCGCTCTTTAGTTAACACCACCTCCGGCAGTTAAACCTTAACTCCGCGGGGGGCTATACACAGGGGGGCGCAACGAAAAATGACTCTCGCGCGTCCCAGATTCATGCTAGTTTGAGACCCCTACGGGCACAAGAGGTTTGCGCTTGAAGTGGAAGAGACCAATCCGGACACTCGTGACCGCGGCAGCGTTTCTGGCGATCTTGCTCTTTGCCACTTCAGTCGGCGAGGCCTGCGAGGCTTGGCAGCATCACGAATGCAGCGCCAGCCCGAACTGCCCAATCTGCCATTTGGACCAGCAAGTAGCTGAATGGGCGGCACAGGGACACTGCATTGCGGTTCCCCAACGTTTAGGTGTCGCGTTCAGCCCGCCCGAGCCTTCCCTTGCCCCCAGCTTGCGCACACCGCTGCTCATCACTCGCGCTCCTCCCTACTTCTGAACTGGCCTTGGCACGGCATTCCGATATGTCGTGCAGAACGAATCTTAATTAGCCGGTCGAAAATTGATTTTCGCACGCGAGCGTGCTTACTCCCGGTCCAAACTTCTGTGAAAGGGCGAAGCGATGAAACAGGCACTTCTCGTATTTTGCGTTGTGTTATCTGTTCCCGCAGTTCTGCGTGCTCAGACCTCAGCTGAGGAGAGCGAGGCCAGGTTCAAAGCTCTGGAAGAACGCGTTCGTATGCTCGAAGCCGAAGTACAAGAGCTTCGAGCGCAGCGGATGCCAGCGGTTCATTTGGCGTCTGCTCGGAACGGGAGCCTGTCACCTCAGGTAGATTCAGCTGCCATCCCGGAACTTGTGGGCTCGGCCGATCCGGTGAAGACCGCGGATGCCGTGCGAGCCGGCGATCCACACGATCCGGTGACTGCCGCCCTTTCGCCCCAAGTGCCGGATACGTCGGCAGTCCAGGCCCAGGGCCAGCAATTACCTAACTATGGCGGGGCGAGTGCCGCATCGAAGATTCTCAATCCCGACATCAGCATGATTGGGGATTTTATCGGAGCGGTTGGCAAGGCGAACGTGCCGCCAGGGCTCGCCGCGGCAGGACAAAATCCAGTGCCTGTGCTGCAGATGCATGAGAGCGAGCTGGGCCTGCAAGCCATCATCGACCCCTATGCGCGCGGGGACTTCTTCCTGACTTTCGGAGAATCGGGCGTGAGTCTTGAAGAAGGTTACATCACATTTACGGCTCTGCCGGGTGGATTCGTGGCGAAAGGAGGCAAGTTCCGCGGCGACTTTGGCAAAGTAAACACGCTACATAACCACGTATTGCCCTGGATAGATCGCCCGCTGGTCACCGACAGGTTGCTCGCCGGCGAAGACGGAATTGATGATGCCGGGCTCTCGGTGACGCGCATCCTTCCGGCGCCAAAAGGCATCTTCCTCGAAGGAACCGCTCAGGTATTTCGGGGTGACTCAGGAGATGTATTCACGTCCAGCAACCGCGGCGATGCCAGCGTGTTGGGGCATCTCCGCGGTTATCGCGATATTACCGACCAGACAAATGTGGACCTCGGTATCTCTTACGCCCGCGGGCACAATGATCTGGGCAGCGCGTTTCTGACCGATCTGTATGGAATCGACGCGACACTTCGTTGGACACCGCTGCGGCGCACCATCTATCATAATTTTGTGGGCCGCGGCGAATTCGTCTGGAGCCGCCGCGACCAACTGCCATTTACGCAGCGAGCCTTCGGATTTTTCACCTCCGGCGATTATCGTCTCAATCGCCGATGGACGGTGGGCGGCCGCCTTGACCGTTCAGGCCGGTCGCGTACCGCGAATCTGATCGATGACGGTCTTTCAGGCGTGCTTACCTACTGGCCCAGTGAGTTCAGTCAAGTCCGCGGCCAATACCGTTTTACTCATTTCGCTGAAGGCCGCGACGGTAATGAGCTGCTATTCCAATTTATATTCGTCCTCGGCGCCCACGGTGCGCATCCTTTCTAGGAGATGACCATGAAATTGTCCCAATTATGCCGACACTTATGTTTCGGCCTCTTGCCGGGCGCGTTCGCGCTGGGTATGTGTGCGATGCCCGGGCAGGCGGCGGGCAAAATCAAGATTGTCACCGCGACCTCCGATCTCGCGGCCCTGGCCCAGGAGGTGGGCGGAGATCGTGTCGATGTCGAGTCGATTGCCAAGGGCTATCAAGATCCCCACTTCGTGGAGGCGAAACCAAGCTATCTGTTGAAGCTTCGGCGGGCTGACCTGTTGGTCGTGGTCGGTCTGCAACTGGAGATCGGCTGGCTGCCGCCGCTCATCACACAATCCGGCAACTCCCGTATCCAGGTCAGTGGGCCCGGTTATCTGGATGCATCGCAATTCGCCGAAATCCTAGAGAAACCCACGGGCGAGGTGACGCGAGCGCAGGGCGACGTGCATCCATACGGGAACCCGCACTACTGGCTGGATCCCGAAAATGGGCGGAGAGTGGCGCGAGGGATCGCCGATAAGCTTGTCGAGCTGCGCTCTTCCGACGCCGCTTACTTCAACCAGAATTTCGATTCGTTCAGCCAGCTGCTTACCGAGGCCAGCAAAAAGTGGCTGGCCGAAATGGAGCCGTATCGCGGGCGCAAGGTGATTACCTATCACCGCTCCTGGCCGAATTTTCTGAAGTATTTTGGGCTCGTGACCATGGGCGAAATTGAGCCGCGGCCCGGCATTCCGCCTACGCCGAGCCACACGCTGGACCTCATCAACATGATGAAGCGCGAACACGTAACCGTGATCCTCGTGGAGCCCTATTTTGACCCCAAGACACCTCAGAGCATCGCCAGAGAAACGGGAGCGCAAGCAGTCATCATGCCTCCCTCGGTAGGCGGCGAGAAGGAAATCACTGACTATTTCAAGCTCTTCGATTACGATCTGGGCCTCCTGATCAAAGCGTTCCAGGCAACCAAGTAATGATTCCCGAGGAGGGTGGATGGAAGTCCTTCGATTCCTGCTGGCGCCTTTCGTAGCGAGCCTGATCCTCACAGGTATTCACACCTACCTCGGCGTGCACGTCGTGGAGCGGGGCGTGATCTTTGTGGACCTGGCGCTGGCGCAGTTTGCCGCGCTCGGCGCAACCATGGGCATCCTGATAGGACTCGATCCGCACGCCGCCGCTTCTTACTGGATCAGCCTGGCATTTACGCTTCTCGGCGCAGCCATTTTTTCCCTGGTGCGGCTGCGGCGTTCGAGGATTCCGCAGGAAGCCTTCATAGGCATCGCTTATGCGGTCGCTTCTGCTGCCGCCATCCTCGCCGTCAGTAAGGCCACGGGCGAAACCGAACACCTGAAGGATATGCTCGTCGGCAATATCCTGGCTGTCTCCTGGCCGGAGGTGGCCCACACGGCAATGTTGTACGGAGTCGTCGGCGTGTTCCACCTGATTTTTCGCAAGAATTTCCTCCAGATTTCCATGGACCCTCAAGCCGCCGAAGCCAGAGGCGTTTCTCTCCGCTTCTGGGACTTCCTTTTTTACGCTTCGTTCGGATTTGTAGTCACTTCGTCGGTAGCCATTGCGGGCGTTCTGCTGGTCTTCTGTTATCTGATCGTGCCTTCGGTGGGGGCAATGCTGTTCGCGGACCGCATTGGACGCCGCTTGGCGATCGGGTGGACCATGGGAACCCTGGTATCCGCCTTGGGATGCTATTTATCCGTCGCCTGGGATTTCCCAACAGGCGCGACCATCGTCTGCACTTTCGGCGGCGTTCTGGTTGTGATGTTCTTGCTGCACCTCGCCCTCAGGCGCGGGCATGAACCCAAGGCCGTGCCGAGCGTCGCCGCCCATTCGTTTGAGATGCGCGATCGGGTCTAAGCCGGACTGCTTTCCCGCCTGTTGATCGGATTCTTTGTAAATCCGGTTCTTTACGAAATGGTGGCACGCGAGGGCGACGTCTTGCAGGTATGATAAGCTCGTTAAATCTCGTGCCGGTCGTACTCCGTAGAGAGCTTGCTACTCTTCGCCGCCAATCCAGCTTCCGCTGGCGGCCTCTTCGAATCGCGTGAATTTGCCCAGAAAAACAAACGGGATGCTGTCTACGGGCCCATTCCGTTGCTTGGCGATTTTGAGCTCCGTCTGCGCGCGCTCCTCTTCGGTGACCTGGCTTTTCTTTTTGAAGAGATTCGGCCGGTGAATAAAAAGCACTACGTCGGCATCTTGCTCGATGGCGCCCGATTCCCGCAGGTCAGCGAGCTGCGGGCTGCGCTCCTCACGTTCGGGCGCCCGCGTGAGCTGGCTTAGGACGAGGACCGGGACTTTGAGTTCCTTCGCCAGCGCCTTCAGACCCCGGGTGATGCTGGAGACTTCTTCATTGCGATTGGAAAACCGCCCGCGAGCCGCAATCAGCTGCAAGTAGTCCACGATTAGCAGCGAGAGGCCGCGATCGCGCTTGAGCCGCCGCGCCTTCGCGCCGATTTCCGTTACAGTCGCCGATCCGGAATCGTCGATCCATAGCGGCGAGGCCGCTAGTTGCGCCAGCGCCTGTGTCATTTCCCGCCAATCTTCGCGGCGCAAGTGGCCCGTTCGAAATCTATGGGCGTCCACGCGCGCCAGCGAGGCAAGCAAGCGCATAAGTAGCGATTCCTTGGACATTTCCAGGCTGAAGATGGCCACCGGGGCTTGCTGGCGGAGTGCAACATTCTCGGCGATATTGAGCGCGAGGGCCGTCTTCCCCACCGAGGGCCGCGCCGCGAGGATGATCAATTCCGAAGGCTGCAGCCCGGAAGTCAGGCTATCGAGCTGCGCGTAGTCCGTGGCCAGCCCCGTGACGCGCTTTCCTTCCGTAATGACGCGCTCCAGGCGCTCCATATTGTCCTGAACCACGTCTTTCATGGACACCAGGCCCATTCGAATGCGGTCTTCGGCAATCTGGAAAATCGAGGACTCGGCGCGATCGAGCAGGGCATCCGCATCTTCCTCCGCGTCCAGAGCCGTCTGCTGGATGGTATAGGTGGCGTGAATCAGGTTGCGCAGCAGGGATTTTTCTTTGATGATCCGCGCATAGTGTTCCAGATTCGAAACTCGCGGCATTCCGTCCGCTAACTGCGAGATAAACGCCGCGCCGCCTACCGCTTCGAGCTCGCCTTTACGCCGAAGCTGGTCGGTCAGCGTGACCAGATCGATCGCCTGCTGCGCCTCCCCGAGCTGAATCATGTGGTTGAAAATGCGGCGATGTGGATCCGAGAAAAAATCCTCCGGCTTCAGCTTCTCAATCGCTGTATTTAGAGCGTGGTTATCGAGGAGGATGGCGCCGAGGACGCTGCGCTCGGCCTCGAGGTTCTGGGGCAGCGGTCGTTCGAGAGTCGCGTCAGCCATGAATTTGTCTTCGCTCTATATTCGCCTGGAGGCAGCGTGTGACGCAAGCACTTCCGATTCCTTCAGTCCTTGGAGAAGAACCAAACAAACGCTCGCCCGTAAGCTGGGGGCAATGATTCTGCGGATGCGGTCGAGACCGGTCAACAGCGTTCAACTGTGAATTTTTTTAAAATGTTGAAAACCAGGAGTGAGGCGCGCGTTGAGGAGTTCGCGTGGAAAATCTGTGAATGCGCGCGGAAAAAACTGCCGTCGCCTTCAGCCCTCCGCCCGGCGCTACGTCTTCGCCACAACGCATCCCGCCCGGAAAGGGCGGCCCTACATCATCCTTCGCGGGAAACGTTGACCTTGAACGTCGCGGTAACACCGTGAACCAGTTTGGCGGTGATTTCGTACTGGCCCACCACTTTGATCGGTTCCGCGAGTTCGATGCGCCGCTTATCGATCCCAAAGCCCTGAGCAGCGAGCGCCTCCGCAATATCGCCGGCTGTAACGGAACCGAATAGCTGATCGCTTTCCCCAGCTTTGCGCGAGAAGCTGAGCGTAACGTCCTTCAGCAACTCCGCTTGCTTCTCCGCTCCTTCACGTTCGGTAGCCGTGCGCTTGGCCAGAGTGGTGCGAATTTTCTCCAGACGCTTCAGGTTTCCCGCTGAAGCTTCCAGCGCCAATTTCCGCGGCAGCAAGAAATTTCGCGCATATCCTTCCGCCACGCTCACCACGTCCCCGCGCGCTCCGAGTTTTTCGACGTCTTCTTGCAGGATAATTTGCATCGCATCTCCCTCATGGTTCCGCGGCTTAGAGCTCGGTCGCAAACGGCAGCAGTGCGATATTTCGCGCGCGTTTCACCGCCACGCCGAGCCACCGCTGGTGCTTCGAGCAGGTGCCGGTCATGCGCCGAGGCAAAATCTTGCCGCGCTCCTGCACGAAGGGCTGGAGCATTTCCACTTTCTTGTAGTCGATGAAGTCCACTTTTTCGACGCAGAAGCGGCAGACCTTCTTCTTGCGAAAATATTGCCGTTTGCCTCGCCGGCCACCTGGAGGTCCGCTGGCTCCCGGAGGACCGGAGCGCCCTTCGCGGGGCGGTCCGCCGGGATGCGGCGGTCGGGGTATTGGCTGTTGCTCGCTCATGGCTCTCATCTCCACTTTCTCTTGAGTTGAATTTCGTTTGGCTAACTGGCCGCCGCCTGCTGCTCCGGTGCCGGACCCGCCGCCGGGGCTGCCGGGCCTGCCGGAGCTGCCGCGGGCTTGCGCGGGCGGCGACGCGCGCGATGCTCGCGATGCGCGACGAGCTTCTGCTGCCGCTTGATCTCTTCGTCCACACGCACGGTCATGTACTTGATTACGGCGTCGGAAACCTTGAGGCGCCGCTCGAGTTCCTTGATTAATGCCCCCTGCGTGCTATGCAGCGCGAGATAAACATAAAATCCTTCACGCTGTTTGGCCACTCGATAAGCCATCTTGCGCGTTCCCCACTTCTCCACCTTTTCCACTTTGCCGCCATGCTCGGAGGCGGTTTGCTCGAGCGTGCTCACGATTTTCGTGATCTCCTCTTCCGGCGTCGTGGGCATACAGATGAAAATCAGATCGTACAGGCGTTCTGCCATTTTTCCTCGTTTCGGTGCCGGCGCTCTCGAGCGCCACGACACGCTAAATATCCGTCTCGTCCTCGGTTCCGTCTGGCGGGGTAACGCGCTGGTTGAACCGATTCATTGCATGCGCGATTCCCCGCGTAATTATGAGCTCGACCGCGTCGGCGGCCTGCTCTGTCATTTCCGCTGCAATTTCCAGGTCCCCTTTGCGCATGGGCCGGGTAACATAAGCAGCCAGATC